>ENA-UAPG01000709-UAPG01000709.1-human-gut-metagenome-genome-assembly--contig:-NODE-709-length-10606-cov-12.969102_pt1 | contig 10606 bp, 10 predicted proteins | sample MGYA00243478_ERZ654573 | MGnify/ENA primary metagenome ERZ654573 (study PRJEB26926, sample SAMN06164711) | human gut metagenome | biome: ENVO:00009003; feature: ENVO:2100002; material: ENVO:00002003... | reverse complement strand
TAACTCCTGGGAGGAGATTGGGAGGAATGGCAGTAAGTTTTTTGCCGTATGGGAATCTGAAAATCTTGTAGACTGGTCAGAGCAGAGAATGGTGAAACTGGGCACAGAAGAGATGGGATGTCTGTGGGCACCGGATATTATATATGACGAAAGCCATGACGACTATGTGCTTCACTGGTCCTCCTCCCATAAAGATGACGGGTATAGGAATAAGGGGATTTTCTTCTGCAGAACAAAGGATTTTGAACATTTTACAGAGCCAAAGGCTTTATACCGGAGAGAAAACAGCAGTGTTATTGACTCTGCAATCTATTGGGAAGAGGGGACATATTATATGTTCCTCAGATGTGACACGGATGCTGCTGCAATCACACTTTTTAAGTCAGATCAAATAGAAGGGCCGTACGAGAAAATAGAAGCGTTTGATTCCAGCATGAAGGTGTTGGAAAATGGGTTATATGAAGCGCCTACAGCAGTTCGGCTGGCTGATGGCAGATGGTGCCTGTTTTTGGATTATTATGGCGTGCCGGGTGCCGGGCAGGGATATGTGCCTTTTATATCAAGGGAACTGAAGTCCGGAAATTTTGTGCGTTCTGATAAGGAATTTAACTTTCCTTATGGATTTAAGCATGGAACAATTCTGACGATCACATTGGAAGAATATAAAAGAATAAAGGATAAAAGTTGGTTATCATAAGAAAAGAACCTCTCGGCAGGCATTCACTGACTGCGGGAGGTTCTTCGTCAAATCTGTGATTATAATACTTGTTTTAGATTATACGCTTCATCCACTAGCAGGATATCCGCTTCTTTTCCGGGTGTCAAAGAGCCGACTCTGTCATAGACTCCAATGCTCTTGGCTGGATTTCTTGTTGCGGCGAAGATGGCGTCTGCCTCAGAAATACCAAATTTCATAGCTATTTTCATGCAGTCAAACAGGTTGGTCGCGGAGCCTGCGATCGTTCCGTTTGCCAGTGTTGCTTTCCGGTTGTTCATGGTGACTTCCTGGCCGCCCAGCTCGTAGGTGCCGTTTTCCATGCCGGTTGCCATCATGGAATCACTGATAAGCACAACTCTTTCACTTCCGAACATGCGGAAGGTATTTCTCACAACGCTTGGATGAATGTGGATTCCGTCACAGATCAATTCCACCATACAGTTTTCTGCATCTGCAGCAGCACCCACAACGCCCGGGTCACGGTGGCCGTATGCCGGCATGGCGTTAAAGAGATGGGTCACATGATTGGCGCCCTTTTTCATGGCAGCCAGTGCCGCATCATACCCGGCCATGGTATGGCCAATGGATATTTTAACCTCATCTTTCAGTTCCTCTATAAATTCATCGGCGCCTTCCATATTGGGAGCAAGTGTTACGAGTTTTATGAGATTTCCGCTTTTTTCATTGCATTCACGGAAGAATCCGATATCCGGTCTGCGTATATGGCGTTCTACATGTGCCCCTTTTTTATCCGGGTCGATGAAAGGCCCTTCCATATTGATTCCAACGATCCTTGCCTGATCTTCTGTATTTCCTGCCTTTACGGCAGTTGCGAAAATATCCAGGAGCTGTTCTTTCGGCAATGTCATGGACGTAGGACAGTAGGAAGTCACGCCATGGGATTTTTCATAACGGAGGACCGTTTTAAGTCCTTCCACATCCGCGTCGGAAAAATCGTGTCCGAATGCTCCGTGGCTGTGTATATCCACAGCGCCGGGAAGGACTTTCATGCCTGAAGCATCAATCTCTTTCCTGTCTGTCACGTCTTCTATAGAAGATACAATTTTTCCGTTCTCTACATACAGGTCTTTCTTTTCAAAAGTGCCGTCTTCCTGAAATACTGATCCATTTTTTATTATCATCTGGTTTCACTCCTTTTCTGATTTCACTCTATCACATGATTTATTCCCTGTCCTTGTATTTTTTTGCATTTCTTTGGGAAAATATGTGATGTTACTGAACAGTTACTATGCTTCTATTATAATTCCCTTTACAAGTTAATTCAATGTATGGTATGTAAATTGAAAGAACTTTCATAAAACGTCAATATCAATAAAAAACGGAGGTTTGGCACGGCTAAAATTTGTGCAAGTTGATATTTGGTGTGAAAGGAATTTCTGAATTGGAAAAAATATTGAAAAAATTTTCATAAATGCTATACTGAAATCAAAGCGAAGGCAGCAATTAGAAGCCGAGATGCGGAAAGGAGAGAGTTATGAATCAGCGTTTAGAGAAGCTCAAGGGACATTTGATCGTATCCTGCCAGGCGCTCCCTCATGAACCCCTGCATTCTTCATTTATTATGGGAAGAATGGCCAAAGCGGCAAAAGAAGGCGGGGCCATGGGCATTCGTGCCAATACAAAGGAGGATATAGCGGAAATTCAGAAAAATGTGGATCTTCCTGTGATTGGAATCGTGAAACGGGACTATGATGACAGCAAGGTTTATATCACCCCCACCATGAAGGAAGTCGATGAACTGATGGAGGTAAAACCTGAGATCATTGCCATTGACGCCACAAAAGAGTTGAGACCTGGAAATGTTACTTTGGATGAATTTTATGCGGAGATCAGAAAGAAATACCCCGAACAGCTTCTGATGGCAGACTGCTCCACCGTGGAGGAAGCGCTTCACGCAGACGAGCTTGGATTTGACTTCATTGGAACGACACTGGTTGGCTACACAGAGCACAGCAAGGGCGACAGGATTGAAGAGAATGATTTTGAGATCATTCGTACAATTTTAAGCAAAGTTAAGCATCACGTGATCGCAGAAGGCAACATCAACACACCGGAAAAGGCAAAACGTGTGATTGAACTGGGATGTTACAGCGTGGTAGTAGGATCTATTATCACACGTCCCCAATTGATCACAAAGTCCTTCACAGATGTGATGGCAACCCTGGAAAAGTAAATAAAAGAGGAAGATGAAAGGAGTCACAGCAATGAGTAGATTAGATAAGTACAGAGGAATTATCCCGGCATTTTATGCATGTTATGATGGGGAAGGTAATGTGAGCGGAGAACGTGTACAGGCCCTCACACAGCATTTTATTGACAAAGGTGTAAAAGGTGTGTATGTCAATGGTTCTTCAGGTGAATGTATTTACCAGAGCGTGGAAGAGAGAAAGCTCATCATTGAAAACGTAATGGCAGTGGCAAAGGGAAAACTGACTGTTATCAACCATGTGGCATGTAATAACACAAAAGACAGTGTGGAGCTGGCAAAACACTCGGAGAGTGTGGGTGTAGATGCGATCGCGTCCATTCCTCCCATTTACTTCCGTCTGCCGGAATACTCTATCTCCGCTTACTGGAATGCGATCAGTGATGCTGCTCCCAACACAGATTTCGTGATCTATAACATTCCGCAGCTTGCAGGTACTGCTCTGACTATGAGCCTGTTTGCAGAGATGATGAAAAACCCCAGAGTGATCGCTGTTAAGAACTCTTCCATGCCCACGCAGGATATCCAGATGTTCAAATCAGCAGGTTTGGCAGCAAAAGATGACTTCGTTGTATTCAACGGTCCGGACGAGCAGTTTGTAGCTGGCCGCGCCATCGGTGCTGACGGCGGTATCGGCGGAACATATGGTGTTATGCCGGAGCTGTTCCTGAAATTAAATGAACTGGTTGAAGCAGGGGAAAAAGGAAAAGCCTGTGAATTGCAGTATGCCATCAATGAAATCATCTACAAAATGTGCTCCAGCCGTGCAAATATGTATGCTGTGGCAAAAGAGATCCTGCGCACAAATGACAACGTGAATATCGGCGGTGTCCGTGAACCGCTGGAGAACCTTCAGGAAGCAGATGTGATGATTGCACATGAGGCTGCTGAGATGGTAAAAGCTGCGAAAGAAAGATATCTGGCATAAAAGCAAAAGATTAAATTGTTACAAAGGGAAATTGTTACAAAGGGATACAGAAAAAGATTAGGTAACCGTCCGGGTGACCGGACTGTTACAGGATTAGAGGGAGGTAACAGATGCAAGGCTTTACTTATATTGATCTGGCAATTTTGATCGTTTATCTGGCAGCCGTTTTATTTGCCGGTCTTCATTTTGCTAAAAAGGAAATGAAGGGAAAAGAATACTTTAAGAGTGACGGAACGGTACCGTGGTGGGTTACGTCCGTATCTATTTTTGCAACACTGCTGAGTCCCATTTCCTTCCTGTCTCTGGCAGGAAACTCCTATGCGGGAACATGGATCATGTGGTTTGCCCAGTTAGGTATGCTGCTGGCTATTCCGCTTACCATCAAATTCTTCCTGCCTATTTACAGCAAGCTGGATATTGATACGGCTTATCATTATCTGGAGCTGCGTTTTAACAGCAAGGGCCTGCGTGTCCTGGGGGCTGTTATGTTCATTGTTTATCAGGTTGGACGTATGTCCATTATCATGTATCTGCCATGTATGGTATTATCCAGCCTCATGGGGATCAACGTAAATATCCTGATTGTCATTATGGGCATTATCGCGATCATTTACTCTTACACTGGCGGTCTGAAATCCGTACTTTGGACAGACTTTATCCAGGGTTCCGTACTTCTGGTCGGTGTAACCTTTGGTTTGGTGTTCCTGATTGCCCATCTTGACGGCGGTATCGGAGCCATCTTCCATGAGATGTCAACAGGACATAAGTTCCTGGCAGTTGATCAGCCTATCTTTAATGCCAATATTTTAAAAGACAGTGTATTCTTAATGATCGTAGGCGCCGGTTTCAATACTATGGGCTCCTATGTGTCCAGCCAGGATATTGTACAGCGTTTCACAACAACAACAGACACAAAGAAACTGAATAAGATGATGCTGACAAACGGCGGTCTGTCTATTTTTATCGCCACTGTATTTTACCTGATCGGTACCGGGTTATATGTATTCTATCAGGTGCAGGGGACTCAGCTTCCTCCCGCAGCACAGCAGGACCAGATCTTTGCGTCCTGGATCGCATTTGAGCTTCCTGTTGGTATTACCGGTCTGCTTCTGGCAGCGATCTATGCGGCAGCACAGTCCACACTTTCTACCGGCCTGAACTCTGTGGCATCAAGCTGGACTCTGGATATTCAGGCTCGTCTTTCCAAAAAAGAGCTGAGCTTTGAGAAACAGACAAAGATTGGACAGTATGTATCTCTTCTGGTAGGTATTTTCTCCATTGCGGTTGCTATGGTCCTGGCTAACGGCGGTGTGAAATCTGCTTATGAATGGTTTAACGGATTTATGGGCCTGGTACTTGGTATCCTGGTTGGTACGTTCATCCTAGGTGCATTTACCAAGGTTGCCAATACGTTTGGCGCTGTATGTGCATTTATCGCAGCATCGGCTGTTATGGTGGCTATTAAATATGTGGTACCGGTTGTGGCACCGGATGTGACAATCTCTATCTGGTCCTACTCTATTATCTCTATTGCGGTTTCTCTGGTTGTGGGTCTGCCTGCAAGTATTATTTCCAGAAAAGTTAAGGGCGATAACTCCGTACCGGCTGCGCATACAACAATTTACAAAAACTGATCCTAATTCTGTTCTGCAAAGGAGGCAGCAAAATGGTATTTGGTAATATCAGAGATTTGAAGGATTATTCCTGGCTGGAAGAGGAAGTGCTGAAATGTTTCCGGTACGCAAAGGAACATGACCTTCAGGGGTATGAGAAGGGCAGCCACGAGATTGACGGGGATGATCTGTTTGTGAATATTGTAGAGTATGAGACTACAACACCCGAGAACCGTTTCTGGGAAGCACACAGACAATACCTGGACCTGCATTTTATGCTGAGAGGCCCGGAACAGATTGATGTGAATTTTATTGACAACATGGAACAAAAAGAATTTGTGGAGAAGGATGATTTTCTTCCTCTTGACGGTGAGCTTAACAGCCATGTGGTTCTGACGGAAGGCGATTTTCTTCTCTGCTACCCCAAGGATGCCCACAGGACAGCGGTTGCTGTTGATGGTCCGGCTGTTATCAAGAAAGCCATATTTAAGATAAAAATCAAATAATCCATGATTCTTTAAGACTGTGGGGCATACTCATGGTACAATATAGGGAACTGTAACGGCCGCGGGGATGTGACATTACAGTTCCCTTTTGTCACGTTTTTATGCCGCGAAAAATGCGGGGAAGAAAAAGATAACTGTGAAGGTAGTGAACAGTAAAATAAGGAGCATTCGTATGAAGCAATATATTTGTATAGATATTGGCGGTACTTCGATAAAATATGGTATAATACAGGAAGATGCGGTATTTGTTGCTGGAGGTGAGATGCCCACAGAGGCTATGCAGCATGGCGGACCGGGAATCATGAAAAAAGCAGTGAAGATCATAGAGGATTACCTGAAAGATCACAGGCCGGCGGGTATCTGTATCTCAACAGCGGGCATGGTGGACTGCGAAGCGGGCAGGATCACATATTCCGCCCCACTGATTCCGGAATATACGGGAACAGAGATTAAAAAAACTCTGGAAGATAAATTTCATTTGCCCTGTGAGGTGGAAAATGACGTGAACTGTGCAGGGCTTGCGGAGAATTTTGCGGGCGCTTCTAAGGGGAGCAGGATCAGCCTGTGTCTTACCATCGGGACAGGGATCGGCGGTGCTATTGTGATGGACAACCAGGTGTTCCATGGATTTTCCGGAAGCGGATGTGAAATCGGATATATGCATCTTCCGGGCGGCGAGTTTCAGGATATGGGTGCAAGCAGTATCCTGGTGAAGAAGACAGCCGAATACAAGAAGATAAGCCCTGAAAGTATAGACGGAAAGTATGTGTTTGAACATGCAAAGCAGGGGGATACGGACTGTATCCGTGCCATTGATGAGATGGTGGATGTGCTTGGGATGGGAATCGCCAATATCTGTTATGTGATCAACCCCGAAGTGGTCGTTCTGGGAGGCGGAATCATGGCCCAGAAGGAATATCTGTATGAACGGATCAGGAAGAGCCTGGATAAGTATCTGATACCCTCAGTGGCATCCCATACTAGGCTGGCCTTTGCGGAAAATAAAAATCAGGCAGGAATGCTGGGAGCATTTTACCATTTTAGGGGAAGGCATTCTTAGCTGATATTTTAGCTGTCCGGTCCAAAGAGAGCTGCCTGCCGCAGGGACAGATAGAATGGAGGTGCTCGAATGGAGCAGTATGAAAAAAATATAATTCCTCAAATAGAATCAATCTATAACAGCTTTACACCCTTGGAGAAGACCATCGCTGATTTCTTTATCAATAATTCAGAGAAGACAGATTTGTCCTCCAAGAGTGTTTCCAGCCGTCTGTACGTGTCAGAGGCATCCCTGTCACGTTTTGCCAAAAAGTGTGGATATAAGGGATACCGGGAGTTTCTTTTCTGTTATGAGCAGGGAACCGTGCGGAATTACCCGGTGAGCAATGACCAGACCAAAATGGTGCTGAATACTTACCAGGAACTTTTAAACAAGAGTTATTCCCTGGTGAATGAGGAGCAGATGAAGCGTATTGTCAATATATTGTCCGAGAAGAAGCGGGTATATGTGTATGGCAAGGGAAGTTCCGGTCTGGTGGGTATGGAGATGAAGATTCGTTTTATGCGTATCGGTGTTAACGTGGAAGCAGTGACGGATACCCATATCATGAAGATCAACTCCGTGCTTTTGGATGAGGACTGTGCTGTTATCGGGATCAGTGTCAGCGGAAGGACAGAGGAAGTCATGACTTCCCTGAAGGCAGCCAAAGAGAGAAGGGCCACTACCCTATTAATGACATCCAGGAAGGATAAGACATTTTTGGATTACTGCGATGAGATACTTTTGTTTGCCGTTAAGGAAAATCTGGAAAAAGGGAAGGCCATATCCCCACAGTTTCCTATATTAGTTATGGTGGATATTTTGTTCTCCCATATACTGGAGTCGGATAAATTCAGGAGAGAAGCAATACATGAGTATACACTCAATGCGCTGGATGCCAGGTGATCCGGTTTGTGTTTGTGCAAAGTGATTTGTTGCAAAAAGGTATTGACTTTTTTAGAAAAAAAGGATATTATTAAAAGTGAAAGAAATTAAATTATGTAATCCAACAAGAAAAGAACCCCCACGGAGTGCTGGTCCGTGGGGGTTCACTTTGGCTAGCTGTCTTTATTTCGGTCTAGCCATTTGCCGATAAAGTAAGTGACAATACCGGCCATGACCGAAATTATAAAACTAATTATGTAGTCCAACAAGATCACCTCCTTCCTGCTGGAAGGAATCGACAGCATATTCATTATAAGATATACAATGGGCAATATCAGCATAAAATATATACAAAAAAACAATTTATAAGTATTCTACAAAAGCCGGCTGATAAAAGAGTCGGTTTTTTTATAAATTTATACTTGACAAAAATTGTTAAGTATTATATAGTTATATCAATAACAATTATTGTTATTGAAAGGAGGGTGCGATGGCGACATTGAAGTACAGCCGTCAGCGGGAATCCATCCGCGCGTTCGTTATGAACAGCAAGGAGCATCCTACGGCCGATACTGTATATGCAGGAATCAAAGCCGATTTTCCGAATATCAGTCTTGGAACAGTATATCGGAACTTATCTCTTCTGGTAGACTTAGGCGAGATCGCCAAGATAACAACAGGAGATGGGCCAGACAGATTTGACTGCAATACAAAACCTCATAGTCATTTTATATGCACCCAGTGTCACAGTATCACAGACATAGAGGCAGGCGAATTTGACTGTATGAAGGAGAAAGTGGCCGAGAGCTTTGACGGTAAAATAACAGGTCATATGACTACTTTTTACGGAGTTTGTAAGGAATGTCTGGAAACAAAAAAAATTAAAAAAACTAGTTGACAAAAATTGTCAAGTATGTTACATTAAAACAGTAATCATTACTGTTATCAAAAAGAAACCAATAAATAACAAAATTTTAAGAAAAAAGGAGAATGAGTATTATGAAAAAATTTGTATGTAGTGTATGTGGATATGTTTATGAAGGTGACGCAGCTCCGGAGAAATGTCCAGTATGTGGCGTAGGTGCTGATAAATTTACAGAGCAGGCTGGCGAAATGAGCTGGGCAGCAGAGCATGTTGTAGGAGTAGCTCAGGGCGTAAGCGAAGATATCATCGCTGATCTGAGAGCTAACTTTGAAGGCGAGTGCTCAGAGGTTGGTATGTACCTGGCTATGGCTAGAGTAGCTCACAGAGAAGGATATCCGGAAATCGGTTTATACTGGGAGAAAGCTGCTTACGAAGAAGCAGAGCATGCTGCTAAATTCGCAGAGTTATTAGGCGAAGTTGTAACAGACAGCACAAAGAAAAACCTGGAAATGCGTGTTGCTGCTGAGAACGGAGCAACAGCCGGTAAATTTGACCTGGCAAAACGTGCAAAAGCTGCTAACCTGGATGCTATCCATGATACAGTACATGAGATGGCTAGAGACGAGGCTCGTCACGGAAAAGCATTTGAAGGCCTGTTAAAGAGATACTTCGGCTAATCCATATAAAAGTTTTGGTATTTATCTATTAGCAACCAATTGGCAGAGCCGGCGGATGGCCGGTTCTGCTAAAGAAAATAAATAGTCGTTATTTTCAGAATCTTATGGAGGGTTTTATTATGTCAAAGTACGCAGGAACAAAAACAGAGAAAAACTTATGGGATGCATTTGCCGGTGAATCACAGGCCAGAAATAAATATACATATTACGCATCAGCAGCAAAGAAAGCCGGTTATGAGCAGTTAGCATCTTTATATCTGGAGACAGCAGACCAGGAAAAAGAACACGCTAAAATGTGGTTCAAAGAGATTCACGGAATCCATGATATTGCGCAGAACCTGGAAGACGCAGCTGCAGGTGAGAACTACGAGTGGACAGATATGTACGCACGTATGGCTCAGGAAGCCAGAGAAGAGGGCTTTGAAGAACTGGCAGTAAAATTTGAAGGTGTTGCAAAAGTGGAAGCTGCGCACGAGAGACGTTATAAAAAACTCCTTGAAAGTTATAAAACTGACAAAACCTTTAAGGGAGATGCTCCTTTAGGCTGGAAGTGCAGAAACTGCGGTTATGTACACGAGGCAGAGGAAGCTCCTGAAGTATGTCCGGTATGTGCTCATCCGAAGGCATACTTTGAAAGAAAAGTAGAGAATTATTAATTTCCTCACATTTGTATCATTCACATAACAACTAGGGAGAGGCCGTTTGGCCTCTTCTTTTTATGTGTAAAAAAGTAATGGGCCTGTTTTCTATTTTGTTGTTATTCCACCTTTTCTGGTGTAAGATAAAGTATAACTATTCAGTAGGTCTGCGCATTTACTGCGCTGACCGTAAGAAAGTGTACCGCGGCCAAGCAAAAATCCCATCGCCAACGGCGATTCTGCATGGATTTTGGCTTGTAACTGTGAGGGTAGCAAGTTATACAAATTCTGCTGTACGGTTAAAAAGAAGTTATTACAAAAGGAGAGGGAATTATGAAGCATTATCCACATTTATTCAGCCCCATAAAGATTGGCCGGCTGACATTAAAAAACCGAATCTGCGTGTCCCCCATGACAATCACCGGACGTGGGGAGGAAAAGGGGTATTTTGCACAGGATAACATTGATTTCTATACCACATTGGCAAGAGGTGGTGCGGCACTTCTTACG
>ENA-UAPG01000707-UAPG01000707.1-human-gut-metagenome-genome-assembly--contig:-NODE-707-length-10616-cov-11.865922_pt1 | contig 10616 bp, 9 predicted proteins | sample MGYA00243478_ERZ654573 | MGnify/ENA primary metagenome ERZ654573 (study PRJEB26926, sample SAMN06164711) | human gut metagenome | biome: ENVO:00009003; feature: ENVO:2100002; material: ENVO:00002003... | reverse complement strand
ATCGCAGTATCTGGTATATTGCATCTGCCGTTCCCCACACCAGGCGCCCATATATTGATCAAAAGAACGCATAGCCAGATTGGAGATTGCCGGAGAACTGGGGGCTCCCTGTGGCAGACAGTCGTTCCGGCAGCATAGGGAAGTCAAAAGCATCCGGATGGAAGGCGGATAGTAGATCGCCGGAAATGCATACTGATATACCATCTGAAAGGTAATACAGTCAAAAAAATCCTTGATATCCAGTTTCATCACCATTTCTGCACCAACATGGGGCCGGGCATTTTCCATGACGGAAGCTTTCTTTCTATATGCAGTTGCATATTGCGAGACGGAACGTTCGCATAATACATTTTTTACAATATTCCGCTGTATTGTCCGCAGCAGTGTGTCGGGTACCGACAACTTTCTCATCCCGCCGTTCTTTTTTTGTATAACTGCAGTATGGTAATGCTCTTCTGTGTGATTACTGACTGCATAAAGACAAGCCAGATATTTCTCATCACTGACGCCCGTGCCTTCCAGCAAATGAAAGGAACGCAGTACGTCTTCTGCTTCCTTTGCCTCACAATATTTCCATAGATCATTGCCTGCCATTTAACCACATCCCGGATATGAATTTTGCGGGAACAATACAAGAAGGTGATTCTGGAGAATGCGCAGATGTACATAGGCCGAAGGCCGTACAGCACACGCAGTGTGCAGAAGTACCTCGGAGCGTTCGGAAGTCTAATGTCTCCCCGTTTATGATCAGGCGGCGACTCGCCGCCCGACCGGTTCAGTACAGCAAAGCGTAAAGATACCGGATATGCTATTGTTCCCGCAGTCTTATCATAACATAGGGGTGTGGGAATTGACAACTGTTATAGATTAACTCATGCCTTCTACTATATTGCAGCCCATTACGCAGATAGCGGCCAGTGACGTGCCATTAATCTACCTATATGCCCGGATTTGTCTTCAGGGATCAATAAAACCGGGGAGGTAAAGGCAAAAGACGTCTTTTATATTATTTCCCCATCTTCTTCACATAAGCCGAAGGCGTAAGCCCCGTACACTTCTTGAAAATCTTACTGAAATAATAAGGCGTATTTCCGCACCCCACAAGCTGGGCCACGTTTTGGATCTGCTCCGTATCCCGGGCAGCCAGGATCTCTTTTGCCTTCTGCACTCTTAATTTCATAAGAAATCCCGAAAACTTTTCCCCTGTCTCCTTTGTAAAACAGCGGCTTACATAGTTCACATTCATATACAGATAATTTTCAGAAATCCATTTCAGCGTCAGATCGGGGTTGGAGTAGTGTTCATAAATATAGTCGATCAGCCGCGAGATAAAAGGGCTGTACTGTTTTGTATTAAAAGACTGCACCTCCGAAAGCTTGTTCATATAATCCAGCACGGACTCCGCAATACGGCCTGTATCCTCCTCTTTGTGGAGCTGGTACAAAAAATCCGTGATTTCCGGCAGTGTGTGGGAGGGGAGCTGTGTCCCCAAAGAGATAATTATATTATCTGATAACTGGAGCAAAAAATCCTTATTGGAAATAGCATAGAGTATTTTTTTCAGCTCCATCACGATCTCTTCCCTGCCCTCTGCATATTTATCCGCAAGCACAGGCACCAGCCGGTTTACACGGTCCACAATCTGTCCGTAGTTAAAATTGGGGACTGCATCTGTGCCGTCTATAAAATAAAGAATGTCGTACCGTTTCAGTTTCTTGATCAGCATGGTTAGCAGAGTTTTCAAATCGGCATATCTCATACGGCTGTATTCCACAGACACCGTCTGTCCGGGGAAATCCAGGCCTTTGAAAAAACTGTCAAGCTGTGCATAAGAGGTCTCAAAATTAGGGAAGAAGACCAGAAGGACATTCTGTATATAGACAGCATACCGCTCTACCTCCGGCATATTTTCCCGGCAGTAGTCATCAAAGCGTTCCAGGCACCTTGCCAGATCTTTCTCCTCCAGATAATAGACGCTGCAGAACTGATAAGGTACATCCGTCAGGTTGATATAATGTTCGTACAAGTCAAAAAAGGTATCTGACACCTGTGCACAGGAGATTCCCTCCCGTATGATATTCCGGATCAGGGTTTTGTGCAGATTATGGAAAGCCCGGCTGTCCTGCTCCGGTTTCATATCCCTTGCAAAAGCAATTTTATAGTAATCCTTAGTCACTTCCTGAATGCAGTCAACGATCTGAGTCTCTGTGCAGGGCTTCAGCAGATAATGCTGGACGCCGCATTTCATAGCTCTCTTGGCATACTCAAATTCCCCGTATCCGGAGAGGATCACAAACTGCGTGCACAGATCCGTGCGGTTGATCCTCTCGATCAATTCCAGACCCGAAATGCCGGGCATCCGAATATCTGTTATCACAATATCCGGGCATTCATCCAGAATAGTGTGATAGGCTTCCACCCCGTCTGTACAGGTTCCCACCAGTTGAATATTATAGGCTTTCCAGTCAATAATGTTGGCAATGGCCTGGCAGATCATTTCCTCGTCGTCCACGATCAATAGTTTTAACATGGCTTGTTCTCCTCTTTCTGTGTATAAGGAATGTGTATTTCTGCTGCTGCACATTCTTCATAAGTCTCTTCATCTTCTATGGTATATAAATGCAGTCCGTATTCACTGCCGTAAGTCATCTGGATCCGTTTGTGGATATTTAGGATTCCGATTCCAAATCCGTGAGGCTGTATTTCCCCGTCCAGCAGCTTTTCCATGAAATTTTCCTCAAAAGCGGAACCCGTATTCATGATCTTCAGGATTACGGTGTTGTCCTTTATATGGGAAGTGATGGTAATATAGCAGGTCTCGGAGGATTCCTCCAAACCATAGCGGATGGCATTTTCCAACAATGGCTGTAGGGTGAATTTGGGAATGGGAATATCCAGAAGGCTGTCAGGAATCTCCACAGAGAAATCCAGACGCTTCTGATACCTTATTTTCTGTATGATAATATAATTGTCCACAATGGTGAGCTCCTGGCGCAGGGTAAAGTCCTTGGAGTTGTTGCCGAGAGACAGGCGCAGCAGATTTCCAAGGGCTGTAGTGATCTGGGATATCTCCTCTGATTTGATCATGCGTGCCCGCCAGTTGATAGAATCCAGTGTGTTATATAGAAAGTGGGGGTCCATCTGGCTTTCCATTGCCTTGATCTGTGCCTCTTTTTTCAGCAGCTCATTGACATAATTTTCATTGATCAGAGTATTGATCTTTTCTACCATGGTATCAAAATTTTTATAGAGAAGCCCAATCTCATCCTGCTGGTATTCTGTGGGCGCAGCGTCAATCTCGTATCTGCCTTCCCCGAATTGTTTCATGTTTTCAATAAGACGGTCAAAATGCCTGAAAAGCGCAAAGACCAGTTTGGTGCTGAAGATCCCCACGATGATCACAGCCAATATCATAATGAGGAAAAAGGACTGGCTGGAGAGCGTGATGGCCTGATAGATGGAAGTATAGGAGACTGTGCAGATATAATTCCAGCCATAGGTGGGGATCAAACCGCTTACAGCAAACAGTTTTTCGTTTTTCAGGGAGACAACATCATAGTCTCCTTTTAATTCTTTATACAATTGGTCGGAATCTTCCCGGGACAGCGCACTGTCATTAAATATGAGGCTGTTATCATCATACAGGTAATAAGAGATATCTTCAAACTCCGCGCTGGCGGCTGTGGCGGCAGAGATAATAGCATCCATATCTATATTTATGATCAGAACACCCAGGGAATCCAGGCTGAGGCCTTCTATTTTCCTCAGTTCCTTTACAATGAAGATCCCATAGTCAGGTCCGTAATCTGTGACCGTCACAGTGGCTCCCTGGTTGTCGCTGGCTGTCTTGAGCAGTTTGCTGCGGACAGATTCCGGTACAGTCTGGAACTTCCGGTTGGAAGTGCTGATGACATCATTTCCCTGTAACACGGAGATATAAGAAATGGCGTCACTGTTAAAAATAAAGAAATAATCACAAAGAGTGGAGTACACCTGGTTAAAACAGAGTTGTTTTTCGGAGTTCTGGGTGCTCTTGCCTGAACGGTCCAGACTGCCCTGTATGGTCTGGTTCGCCAGTATGGAATCCACGATCGTATCAATGTACTGAAGCTGGTCGGAAATCTCAAGTGCGGAATCGGTGAGAGTGGCCGCAATTGAATTGTACAGCTTTTTTTCATAAGAATTTGACATAAAATTCAGACTGACGATCCCAGCCAGAAAAAGCACCAGAAATCCGGTCAGGATAACGGTCAGTATTTTGTATTTCAGGGACATGCTTTGTATTCTTCCCATTTTTTTCATGGTCAACGCCCTTCTTTTCAGTATGTGTGAAATGAAATCAGTGCTCCTCTGCGCTCGCCTCCCTGAGAGAGGAAAACGGGGGATTAAAAAAATTATAGTAAAATAAAGATAAAAGTGCAATTGATTTGCCCGGAAAAAACAAACAAAAAATGCCGGAAGTCAATTATTTACAGGTAAAGTAATTTTTTTGCTGATGCAGGTGTGTTTTTTGTGTTTGGAAGTAAGTTTTATCAATTTTCATCCGGGGAAAATCATTATATAATGAGATACATCAAGAGGAGCTTCTCAAAAGAAAACATGGAGGAAAAACAGTGAAAAGGAAATATTTAAAAAGAGCAGCAGCAGTGGCACTGGCATGTGCACTGGCAGCAGGTTCCATGACAGCGTGCGGATCAGACAAGAGCGGAAAAGGAAGTAAAGAGGAAGCAGCATCAGGAGAACTGACCATGGCCTGGTGGGGAAACCAGGTAAGAAATGAGCGTACACAGCAGGTGCTGGATAAATATAAGGAAGAAGAGGGAACTACAGTTAAGGGACAGTTCTTCCAGTGGGATGATTACTGGAGTAAAATGGCCACCTCAGCGGCAGGCAAAAAAATGCCGGACATCATCCAGATGGATATGTCATATCTGCAGCAGTATGTGGACAAGGGCCAGCTTTTAGACCTGTCACCCTATATTGAAGACGGAACTCTGGATACCTCCGATCTGTCAGAAGATGCAGTCAATATGGGCAAGGTGGGAGACAAGATTTACGGTGTTGCATCCGGGACCAGTGCCTCCTGTATGTTCTATAATAAAACACTGCTGGATGAACTGGGGATCACGATCAAGGACAATATGACTTTAGATGAGTTTATCGAAATCGCAAAACAGGTTTATGATGAGACCGGATACCGGGCAAACCTTATCCATTACGGAATGTACATGGAAGTCTATGCAAGGGCTAATGAGATTCAGGTAGTGGACAAACTTGGCGGAGAGAGCGCAGAGGACTATGTAGATTACTTTAAAATTTCAGAAGACGGTGTCAAAGAGGGATGGCACATCTCCCCCAGCCAGGCAGCTGATACAGCCAGCGTTGAGGAAGACCCAATGGTATACGGTTCCAATCCGGACAATATGACCTGGTGTACCATCAATGGTTCTGCCATGCTGACTGCCTACCAGACTGCAGCACCGGAGGGAACAGACATTGCGATCACAACCATACCATCCACAGACCCGAAAAAATCCAACTATGTAAAACCCAGTATGTATTACTGTGTGAGCGCTGATACAAAAAATCCGGAAGAGGCAGTGAAAGTGCTGAATTACTTTACAAATTCTTCAGAGGCATACAAGATCCTTCTGGCAGAAAGAGGAATCCCGGTGTCCAGCAAGATCTCAGAGGAGATCATGCCATTACTCAGCAAGGAAGACCAGGAAAATGCTGCATTTATCACGGACGTTATCACTCCCAATTCCAGTGCACTGCCGCCTCTGGCACCGGAGGGGACTAGCGAGTCTCAGGATCTGCTGAGAAAGCTGGAGGAGAAAGTGAAATACGGGGAATATACTTCGGAGCAGGCTGCGGAGGAATATTTCAAAAGCGCAAACGAAATTTACGCGGAACATCAATAAATAATCAGGGCTGCTGTAGTCTTTTGGACGGCGGCAGCCCTTTTTCTGCCTTTAGAAAGGAGAGGAGATTTTGAAACCTACCAGTAAAAAATTATACAAGTTTTTAAATAAGGAAAAAACAGCAGGAATTGTGTTCTGCCTTCCTTTTATCATAGGATTTTTGGTGTTTTTGATCATACCTATGGGAATCTCTTTTTACTACTCCCTGTGTGACTATGATATATTGTCCCCGCCGGAGTTTGTGGGACTCAAGAACTACATAGATATGTTTACAAATGATGAAGTGTTCTGGCATTCCATCAAAGCGACTCTTTATTTCGCGCTGGTGTCTGTTCCGCTGAGGCTTATTTTTGCCCTGTTGGTGGCTATGATACTGGTGAAACCAACAAAAGCTACAGGCTTTTACCGTGCGGCATACTATCTGCCATCCATCATCGGCGGCTCTGTGGCAGTGGCTATTTTGTGGAAGAGGATGTTTGCACCTGACGGTGTAGTGAACAGTATTCTGGGAATGCTCGGAATTGATACAAACTTTGCCTGGCTCAGTGATACCAGGACGGCGATCTGGACATTGATCCTGCTGGCTGTGTGGCAGTTCGGTTCCTCCATGCTGATTTTCCTTTCTGCATTAAAACAGATTCCAAAATCGCTGTATGAGGCAGCAGATGTGGACGGTGCCAACAAGGTGACAAAGTTCTTCCGCGTTACGCTGCCGCTTCTGACGCCTACCATTTTCTTCAATCTGGTTATGCAGATGATCAACGGGTTCCTGGCATTTACACAGAGTTTGATCATCACACAGGGGAAACCTATGGATACTACATTATTCTACGCTGTGTATATGTACCAGCAGTCCTTCTCCTTCAGCAAATCCGGATATGCATCTGCAATGGCGTGGGTTATGCTGGGCATTATTGCGGTGATCACATTTGTGTTGTTTAAGACGAAAAAATATTGGGTATATGAACAGGGGTGAGATTGTGAAAACGAAGAATATAAGAACAGTTGTTTATCATGTTTTAGTCTGCGGTTTCGGATTAGCCATGCTGTATCCGCTCTGCTGGATGTTCATGAGCTCTTTCAAAGAGACAAGCACCATTTTTACAACAGCGGGAAGCCTGATTCCTGAGACATTTACACTGGAGAACTATTCCAATGGCTGGAGAGGTTTTGCGGGGGTGTCCTTTGGTACCTTTTTCAAAAATTCTCTTTTTATAGCAGTTGTGGGTACCATCGGTACGCTGGCATCCTCCGCCTGTGTGGCTTACGGCTTTGCCAGATGCCAGTTCAGGGGCAAGAAGATTTTATTCGGTGCCATGCTGGCATCCATGATGCTGCCGGGACAGATCCTTATGGTGCCCCAGTATCTGTGGTATGAAAAACTTGGCTGGGTAGGCAGTTTTTCTCCGCTTATCGTTCCGTTTTTCTTTGCCATTCAGGGATTTTTTGTATATCTGATGATGAATTTTATCGAAGGTATCCCCACAGAGCTGGATGAAGCGGCTAAGATAGACGGATGCTCCTATTACGGGATCTTCTTCCGTATCATCCTGCCGCTAATGGCACCGTCGCTGATCACGGGCGGTATCTTCTCCTTTATGTGGAGATGGGATGATTTTATGTCAGCTCTGCTTTATATCAATGATGCCGCCATGTATCCGGTTGCCCTGGCGCTGAAATTGTTCTGCGATCCGGGTTCCTCATCGGACTATGGTGCTATGTTTGCAATGGCGACTCTTTCCATTGTGCCGATTGTGCTGATATTTATTTTCTTCCAGAAATATCTGGCGGACGGAATTGCAACCTCCGGATTAAAGGGATGATAGTTTCCGCAATTGTTATACTGGCAGGTGTGGAGACAGACATGCTGAAACAATATCTGGGATATGAAAGACGAGGAGGAAATTATGTGTAACTGGGAGCAGGCGTGGCTTGCATATGAACCGATAGAAAATCAGAGGAACAGGAAATTTTTTGAGTCTGTCTATACAGACCAAAACGGAGAGCTGGTCAAAAGCGCTCTGCGGGAAATAGAGACGGCATCTGAAAAATTATTCAGCATTCAGATCATCAAGACAGATGACAGGGAGAAAGCAGGAATTCTGTTAGAAATAGATCCGACCCTGGACCTGGGGACGGAAGGATATGAGATAACCGAAGAAAATGACAGAATCCATATCCGTGCAGCCGGGGAAAACGGACTTTTGTACGGAACCTTCCGGTTTCTTCTTATGGTTTCCGCAGGAAAAGATATCACGGGTATTTCCCTTCAGGAAAATCCGCAGAACCCCATCAGAATGCTGAATCAGTGGGATAACATAGACGGCAGTATTGAGCGTGGTTACGCAGGAAACTCTTTTTTTTATAAAAACGGAAAAGTATGCGTAACGAAGCGGATCACAGATTATGCCAGACTGCTTTGTTCTGTTGGAATCAATGCAATTTCCATCAATAATGTGAATGTCCGGGATGGGGCAGAATGGCTTATCACAGAAAAGCACTATAACGAATTGGCGCAGATTGCCGGTATCTTTGGGAAATACGGTATTTCCATGTATCTGTGCATTGATTTTGCAGCGCCCATGACTCTGGACGGGCTTCCCTGCGCAGACCCTCTGAATGAGGACGTGAGGAAATGGTGGGAGAAAAAATGCGGTGAGATTTTCAGCCGGATTCCCAATATGGGAGGTTTTCTTGTAAAGGCAGACTCTGAGGGTCGTCCGGGTCCTTTTGCATACGGCAGGAACCATGCGGACGGTGCCAATATGCTGGCTCGTGCGGTAAAGCCTTATGGAGGAACGATCATCTGGAGATGTTTTGTGTACAATTGTCAGCAGGACTGGCGGGACCGCAGGACAGACCGTGCATGTGCCGGGTATGACAATTTTATGCCTCTGGACGGAAAATTTGATGACAATGTGATCCTTCAGATCAAAAACGGCCCCATTGATTTCCAGGTGAGAGAACCGGTGCATCCCCTTTTCGGCGGCCTCCAGCACACCAACCAAATGCTGGAAGTACAGATAGCTCAGGAATACACTGGCCAGCAGATTGATGTGTGTTATCTTGTTCCCATGTGGAAAGAAGTGCTTGATTTTTCTACAGGCTGTGGAAAACCCCAAGATACCGTTGCGGACATAGTCTCAGGCAGGACATTCGGACAGCAGAAATGCGGCATGGCTGCTGTCGCCAACACAGGAAGGGATGCCAACTGGACAGGGCATGATCTTGCAGGCGCCAACCTGTACGGCTTCGGACGCCTGGCCTGGAATCCTCGGATATCAGCAGAAGAGATCGTGCAGGAGTGGATTTCCCTGCAGATCAGCAGAGACAGTGATGTGAAGAAGATGATCGCAGATATCCTTCTTCGTTCCAGAGAAGTTTACGAAAAATATACGGCGCCTCTGGGAATCGGTTTTATGGTGAATCCTGCATACCACTATGGGCCGAATCCGGAAGGATACGAATACTCCAAATGGGGTACCTACCACAGAGCCGACCATCTGGCCGTGGGTGTCGACAGGAGCGAAAAGGGCACCGGATATAGTGAGCAGTATTTTGAAAAAAATGCAGCTCTGTACAGAGATACAGAAAGTTGTCCGGAAAATCTGCTGCTGTTTTTCCATCGTGTTCCCTACACACACCGGCTGCGTTCCGGGAAGACATTGATTCAGCATATATATGACAGTCATTTTGAGGGATATGCTGATGTTCAAAAAATGCAGAGAGACTGGAACTGCCTGGAGGATAAAATCCCGCAGCATATTTTCCAAAGAGTCAAAGAACGCTTTGTGCGCCAGGCAGAAAACAGCCGGGAATGGTGCGATGTGATCAACAGTTTCTTTTATAGAAAATCTATGATCCCTGATGAAATGGGAAGAGAGATCTTCTAATGAATAAAATCCCCCAGCCTGATAACGGTGATGTTACAGGCAGGGGGATTTTGTTCTGTGATAAGAAGTTGATGGTGAAACATGATCGTAATTATGGTACAATAATATTATTGTTATATAAGGATATCATATAATGATATATTCAAAGATTGAACAGTAACAGACATTCCATAAGAGGAGTAATAGTAGGAGGGAAAAATGCTTACATCATTAGTTATAGGTATAGTATCCGGCTGGATTGCCGGGAAGATCATGGACGTAAAAAAAGGAGGATTCATCAGAACCATTATCACCGGAATCGCCGGCTCCTTTGTGGGCAGCGCCGTCATTTCATTAGTGGGATTCCATGCATATGGTTTTCTGGCTAATGTTATTGTGTCTGTCTTTGGCGCATGTATTTTCTTATTTGTTGCGAAGAAGATATTTAAGTGATGAGAAGTTAGGGAGTTTGGACGTTGTCGGACAGGCATACGATTAATGAGGGACAGGACCAGTGGCTGAAAGGCTGTTAGTAAGGAATAAGGATTTCTGTTTAAAAGTGTTATGAAAGAAATGGGCAGCAGTTGAATATGTTATGGAAAAAAAGCGCTGCTTGCAAAACAAGCGAAAGGTTATTGGAATTGAATTTCCGATTGCCCTCAGTAGTTTAAAACGTATTTATGGAAATAGCATCTACTTTGGACGGTAGGATGCTATTTCTTTTGTTATCATGATTGTTTATGTAAGACAGTACCGCAAATATTATTGCAAGCCAATGTGGTGTATTAGTGTTGCATTGGCTTCTTGCAATAAAGCACAA
>ENA-UAPG01000705-UAPG01000705.1-human-gut-metagenome-genome-assembly--contig:-NODE-705-length-10627-cov-10.199489_pt1 | contig 10627 bp, 12 predicted proteins | sample MGYA00243478_ERZ654573 | MGnify/ENA primary metagenome ERZ654573 (study PRJEB26926, sample SAMN06164711) | human gut metagenome | biome: ENVO:00009003; feature: ENVO:2100002; material: ENVO:00002003... | reverse complement strand
CACTCGACTAGTCGTCGGCAGCGTCAGATGTGTATAAGAGACAGATATATATAGAAAATTAAAAGCGGTAATTCAGCGCGCAGCGCAGCTAAAGCTTAAGACAGCCCATACCGAAATGCATTCCATCGTAGTTGGCACCCTGAAAGCGAGAACTGCCATAAAGGGAGAAATTAGCGGATCATAACAGATGAAATGAATTTTAGGAAGAAATGTGTCAAAAATACTTGGATTTCTGACAGGATAATGTTATGATAACATAGAAATAAAAAACGGTTTCTGACAATGTGTCAGGAACGGCAGAATGATAGAGGTGCAGGTTTCAAGAGTATTTCCGCAGAAAAGGCCGGGCGGCCGCCGGAAAGAAAGGGGAAGCTGCCGAAGGGATGGATACCTGCCCGGGTGTCTGTTTCTGGGACGTCGCATAAGATGCGTCGTACTGTCACTGGAAGTGGAGCGCTATCATCTTGGACAGAGAAAGAAATTTTGCTGCCATGAACGCGTTCCCGTAAGGGATTGCCGTTCATGGCTTTTTATTGTCCGGAATAATAGAAAGCACTGCAGTACAGGGCAGAAACCGGGAAAAGAAAGAGAGGATGTTTCTATGGGAAGCAGGAAAAGAAGATGGGTCATGTGGGTGTCCGCAGCGCTTATGGTGCTGCTGTGTGCAGTCACAGTATTTGCCGGGGAGGGCGAGACGGCATATGAACCCAAAATGTACGCGACCTTCTGGGCGCTTGTGCCGCCGGTTGTGGCAATCGCGCTGGCACTGATCACAAAGGAAGTTTATAGTTCTCTGTTTATTGGAATTCTGGTGGGAGCTTTATTTTACTCCAACTTTTCCTTTGAGGGAACGGTAACACAGATTTTTCAGGGAGGCATAATCAGCGTGCTTTCCGATGGCTACAATGTAGGGATCCTTGTATTCCTGGTCATTCTGGGCATTATGGTGTGTCTCATGAACAATGCAGGAGGTTCCGCAGCTTTTGGACGCTGGGCAGGCGAGCATATTAAGAGCCGTGTGGGCGCGCAGCTTGCCACGATCCTGCTGGGTGTGCTGATTTTTATTGACGACTATTTCAACTGTCTCACCGTGGGCAGTGTTATGCGTCCGGTGACGGACAAGCAGCAGGTTTCCAGGGCAAAGCTGGCCTATCTTATTGATGCCACGGCTGCTCCGGTCTGTATTATAGCTCCTATTTCCTCATGGGCTGCTGCAGTCAGCGGATTTGTGGAGGGGGAGGACGGGCTTTCCCTTTTTGTGCGGGCCATTCCTTATAATTTTTATGCCCTTCTTACCATTGTCATGATGGTGGGAATGGTACTGATGAAGGTAGAGTTCGGCTCCATGGCAGTGCATGAGAAGAATGCAATGCAGGGTGATTTGTATACCACTCCGGGCCGCCCTTATGCCAGTGCAGAGACACAGAGAGAGAACATGAAGGGGAAAGTGATTGACCTTGTCATCCCTATTTTGTGTCTGGTAGTGTGTTGTGTCATCGGCATGATCTATACAGGCGGATTTTTCGACGGGGCTGGGTTTGTAGAGGCATTCTCCCAGAGTGATGCATCCGTAGGCCTTGCACTGGGCAGCTTTTTCGGTCTGGTGATCACAGTGGTCCTGTATATTGCCCGCCGGGTTCTCTCTTTCAGGGATTGTATGGCATGTATACCGGAGGGTTTTAAAGCCATGGTTCCGGCCATCCTTATCCTGACCTTTGCCTGGACACTGAAAGCCATGACGGACAGCCTGGGTGCAGCAGAGTATGTGGAAGTCCTGGTGAAATCAGGAGCAAGCGGATTTATGAACCTGCTTCCTGCTATTATCTTTTTAGTTGGATGCGGTCTGGCATTTGCCACCGGTACTTCATGGGGAACCTTTGGTATCCTGATCCCCATTGTGGTTTCCGCATTTTCCAACACCAATCCGCAGCTTATGATCATTTCCATTTCTGCCTGTATGGCAGGGGCTGTATGCGGTGACCACTGCTCTCCCATATCAGACACTACAATTATGGCGTCAGCGGGAGCCCAGTGTGACCATGTAAACCATGTTTCCACGCAGCTTCCTTATGCGGTCACAGCGGCAGCGGTCAGCTTTGTTTCCTACATTATTGCAGGATTTGTGCAGACTGCATGGATCGCGCTTCCTATAGCGATTCTTCTCATGCTGGTGGTGCTGGTTGTAATAAAAATACAGAACAGGCCTCTTTCCTAAGGATTGGGCAGAAACAGGTGTGCAGACCTTTTGTCAAGGTGCTGCACACCTTTTTTGTGCCGGTTTTTGGGCTGTGCGGGAAAACCTTTCGGGGTATGGAACAGTCTGATAACTCATCTATATTGTTGGAATGGATTGTAAAAAAGCAATATATCTAATATTATGAGCAAGAAGAAGATAGACTTATGAGGAAAATTTGCGTATGCTATAAATAGTAAGACGAAAGTTCCGGCAGAGTGCGGCAGCAGTCTGCAAAGGAGAAAAAAGTTGAGATTTTTTACCGGATGAAAGGAGATTCTTATGAGTGAAAGAGCGGAAATGAAGGGGCGGGTTACAATTCCTACAGATGTGGATGTGGTTCCGGAGACACTGGAGCTTGTGAAACGGTGGGGCGCAGACGCTATCCGCGACTGTGACGGAACAGACTATCCTGAGGAGCTGCGCCATGTGGATGCCAAGGTTTACTCCACTTATTATACAACCAGAAAAGACAATACATGGGCAAAAGCAAACCCGGATGAGATTCAGCAGATGTATATCATGACACCTTTCTATAATGCGGCTGAAAGTGAGCTGTCCATTCATCTGATGAACCATTTGTATCCGGACATGCTCAAGGTTAATTCCAGGGATGATATCACCCGCTGGTGGGAAGTGATTGACCGTACAACCGGTGAGGTGGTTTCCCCTGAACAGTGGGAGTACAGTGACGAGACAGGGAATGTGACCATCCATGATGCCAAAGCATTCCATGATTATACAGTCAGTTTTCTGGCCTATATTATGTGGGACCCGGTACATATGTATAATGCAGTGACCAATGACTGGAAAGATGTGGAAAAGCAAATCACTTTTGATGTCCGCCAGCCAAAGACCCGCAAATTTTCCATGGAGAGGCTGCGCAAATACATACAGGACAATCCTCACATTGATGTGATTCGTTATACAACTTTTTTCCACCAGTTCACTCTGATCTTTGATGAACTGGCAAGAGAAAAATATGTGGACTGGTACGGGTATTCCGCGTCCGTAAGCCCATACATTCTGGAACAGTTTGAGGCTGAGGCGGGGTATAAATTCCGTCCGGAATACATTATTGACCAGGGCTATATGAACAATACCTACCGCATTCCGTCAAAGGAATTCCAGGATTTCCAGAGATTCCAGAGACGTGAGGTTGCCAAACTGGCGAAAGAGATGGTGGATATCACACATGAGTGCGGCAAGGAAGCCATGATGTTCTTAGGTGACCACTGGATTGGAACCGAGCCATTTATGGATGAATTCAAATCCATAGGTCTGGACGCTGTTGTGGGAAGTGTGGGAAATGGTTCTACCCTGCGTCTGATCAGTGATATTGAAGGTGTGGATTATACAGAGGGACGTTTTCTCCCCTACTTCTTCCCGGATACATTCCACGAGGGCGGTGACCCGGTGAAAGAGGCAAAAGTAAACTGGGTAACAGCCAGAAGAGCTATTTTGAGAAAACCGATCGACCGTATCGGCTACGGCGGATATCTGAAGCTGGCTATGCAGTTCCCGGATTTTATTGACTATGTGGAGAGCGTTTGCCGGGAATTCAGGACCCTGTATAACAATATCAAGGGAACCACACCGTATTGTGTAAAACGTGTAGCTGTGCTGAATAGCTGGGGCAAAATGCGTGCCTGGGGCAATCATATGGTACACCATGCCATTTACTACAAACAGAATTATTCTTATGCAGGTATTATTGAGTCACTGAGCGGCGCGCCCTTTGATGTGAGATTCATCAGTTTTGATGACATCAGAGAGAATCCGGATATCTTAAAAGATATTGACGTTATTCTCAATGTGGGCGGTGCCTACACCGCGTATTCAGGAGGCGAGAACTGGGCAGATGAGAAAATCCTTACAGCAGTGAAACGTTTTGTATATGAAGGCGGCGGATTTATCGGCGTGGGTGAGCCTACCGCCTGCCAGAGAGAGGGACGTTACTTCCAGCTCTCCGGTGTTATGGGAGTGGAGAAAGAGAATGGTTTCACTCTGAATGTGGACAAATACAACTGGGAAGAACATGAACACTTTATCACGGAGGACTGCACAGGGGAAGTAGACTTTGGCGAGGGCCAGAAGAGTATTTTTGCCCTTCCGGAAACTACCATCATCAAGCAGGTAGATAAGGAAGTACAGCTTGCTGCCAATGATTTCGGAGATGGTAGAAGTGTATATATCAGCGGCCTTCCTTACAGCTTTGAGAACAGCAGACTTCTCTACAGAGCCATCCTCTGGTCATCCCATGATGAAGAAAACCTGCATAAATGGTTCTCCTCAAATTATAACGTAGAAGTCCATGCATATGTGAAAAATGGAAAATACTGTGTGGTCAACAATACTTATGAGCCTCAGGATACAGTGGTATATAAAGGGGATGGAAGCAGCTTTGAACTGCATCTGGATGCCAATGAGATTATCTGGTATGAAATTTAATTAAAAGCCGAAGCGAAAAAAAAGGGTTCCTGTCTGCGAAGCTGCCGACAGGAACTTTTCTTTTTGTTAATCACCTTTTAATTTACGGGAAAACATGATCTTCCACAGTTTATTCCGCTTTACTCTGTGCACGATTTTACTGGTTTTGTTACAATGCTTACATGTACCCAGATACTCATATACCATCACGTCATTTCTTTTTAGGTTTAGGTGATATACTTGATTCAAACACTTTCTGCAGTACTCCAGTTCATGGATCTTTTCGTTTTTCGTCATATTTCTCCCAACTTTCTGTAATCTTAAAGGTATCTGCCGCCAGCCGTACCTTTATCATAACAGATTCAAAGAACACAGAAACAGTCGTTGGCGCAAAAAAAACTGCTTTGCGCAGAGCGGCGGAATCTCTATTATATCAACAAAGCGAAAAAGCAGCTGTTCTGTCAGTGAAGATGCTGACAGGACAACTGCTTTTTACAGCAAGAAGTTCAAAGGATTTTACATCACTTTTTATGTGTTTCAGGTATAAGAAGTGATATATTATATATGATATCAGATTGAAAACGATATTGCAAGGGGTTGGTGTGAAAATTTTGTTAGAAAACCCATGGTTTATCGGGAATAATATTTTTGTGTGAATTGAGATATCAGATTAAAACTGATGTCTCTTATTTTTTTGCGTTCTCTGCGTAATCGGTAACGACAAGGTTAGAGTAATCCACTCGGGCTTTCAATTCACCTGCACTGTCCAGAATATCCTGGAGAAGTTCAAAACTGTCTTTTTCAAAGACAAGGTTATCTTTCCAGGTATCCTGGTCTTTATAACGTTTTACAATGGTTGTGATGGTATCTAAGTCGTTTTCCTTGAACTGAGGTTTTATGATCTTGGCAATCTCCTCGGCTGTGTGGGAGTTTACATAGTCCATACCTTTTTGCATGGCATTGACAAAGCCCTGAATGATCTCCGGATTTTTCTCTATAAAACTTTTTTTGGCACTGTAGGCTGTGTAAGGAACATAACCGGAATCAACGCCGCAGGAGGCCACAACATAACCGGCTCCTTCTTTTTCAAGGGCGGTGGCGCTTGGTTCAAATTCAACAGTAAAGTCACCCTGACCACCAGAAAAAGCAGCAGCAGTGGAACCGAAATCAATACTCTGGTCAATATTCATATCCTTCTGCGGGTCAAGTCCGTTTTGTTTCAGAATATATTCAAATACCATTTCCGGCATACCACCTGCCCGACCGCCCAGAATATCTTTGCCTTTCAGATCGCTCCATTTGAAATCAGGCATCTCTTTTCTGGCTACCAGGAAATTTCCTGCCCGCTGTGTAAGCTGTGCAAAGTTGACAACAGCGTCATTGGCACCTTCCTGGTAAGCATACACGGAAGCCTCTGCGCCCATAAAGCCGATGTCCGCATCGCCGGAGAGGACGGCGGTCATAGTCTTGTCTGCGCCAAAGCCGGTCACACATTCTAAGCGGATCCCTTCTTTTGTAAAGTACCCTTCTTCAATTGCCACATACTGAGGTGCATAGAAAATGGAATGGGCAACTTCATTTAATTTTACATCCACCAGTTCTTTTTCCGTCTTGGAATCTTTGGGATTTTTCTCACTTTTATCTGACTTTTGGCAGCCTGTAAGGCACATGGAAGTACAGAGTGCCACGGCGAGTAAAACGGATAAAATCTTTTTCATAGTTCCCTCCTGTTTTGGTACTACGTTTTGAAACATATAATGTAACTGTTCAGTATCTTCACAGGTACAAGCAAAAATCCACGCAGAATCGCCTTTGGGGATAGGGTTTTTGCCTGGCTGCTGAATAGTTACCATAAAATACAATATGAAAAAGGCTTGCCACAGGTTCCGATGCGGATTTGTTTAAAAACTGACTTGTCCCCACAGATGAAAAAATTTATAATGAGGATAGAAAAGAAAACAGGAGGAAGGATATATGAGCAATCAGCGATATTCCATGGAGACGCCTCCGGCGTCATTGCCTGTCCAGCTTTTGTATGTAACCTGCGCCAGGTCGGATAAGGACTGGCACAGCATGGAACATTCCCATTATTTTGCGGAACTCTTCTTTATCACAAAAGGGGAGGGCTGTTTTATCATTGACAATGAAAGAGTTCCTGTGCGGGAAAATGACCTGGTTTTAGTAAACCCCGGCGTCTCACATACAGAGCTGGGAAATAAAAAAAGCCCCTGGGAATACATTGCCCTGGGCATTGAAGGACTGCAGTTCCATTCCCGGGAGGACAGTGGACCTTATGATTACAGTGTCCACTTTCTGGGGCAGAGCCGTAAGGAGATAGGGGATTGCCTGACACAGATGGTAAGGGAGGCACGTATTGGTGAACAGGACAGCGGGGCAGTCTGCCAGAAGCTTTTGGAACTGCTGCTTCTGTATATTACCAGACATACCCGCCAGAATATCCTGGCTGCACCTCCCAATAAGGCAACCAGGGAATGCCGGGTTGTGGAACAGTATATCAATGAGCACTATGCGGAGGAGATCACCCTGGAAACACTAAGCCTTACGGCCCATATCAACAAATACTATCTGGTACATGCTTTCAAAGCCTACAAGGGTATATCTCCCATCAGTTATCTTGCGGAGAAACGGCTGTCAGAGGCCATGCATCTTCTGGAGACAACCAATTATCCCATTACAAAAATATCAGGTATGGTAGGATACTCCTCCCAATCTTATTTCTCCCAGGCTTTCCGTAGAATGACATCCATGTCACCGAATCAGTACAGAAAGAAAAATGAAAAGAGTGCCGCGGGCTGCAGTATTGTAAAATAACTGCGGCTCGCGGCACTTTTTGCGGTCTTATTTTTGAAGACGTTTTGTTAAAGTCCATAAAAGCTGAAGGTCATCGTGTCTCAGCTCTTTCATGTCCTGACAAAGATTCTTGAATTGTTCAGGACAAATAATACTTTCGTCAAAAAATTCTTTCGGTGTGACATTCAGGTAATCACAGATATAAAAAAATACTGTCATGGAGGGAAGCCCTTTTTTGTTTTCCAGTCCATTAATATAACCCGGATTTTGTCCAATGGAAAGACTCATATCTCTTGCAGAAACCTTCTTCGCTGACCTAAGCTGCGTCAGACGGTTATAAAACAAATCTTCATAGCTGTTTTCTTCAAAAGTATTCTCACTGTGCATATTTTTCACCACCTATTATATGACATTGTACATGATACTATGTCCCGAAATGTCGTTTTTGATACGTGATATGTCTTGAAATATCGTATTGTATCTGATATTATAAAAAGAAATATTAGATTCATTAAGATATTATTAAAATACAGGGAGCGGGAGTGAATATGACAAGAAATGAGAGAATACATGCACTGGGATACTGCAGGTCATGCCTGAATGAGACATATGGTCTGAAGCTGAAGCAAGAGGATGTGCTGGTATACGAATTTTTAGGACAGTGTATGAAATGCGGAAATACCCGGCATATTGTCCATAGAGTTAAGAAATATAAAACCTGGAAGCTTATGAGTTCCCGAAAACTGGGACATGAGTGTTAGATAAAAAAAGAGGGGCCGCCGCATGGTATTCATGCGTGCGGCCCCTCTCTGCAGCCAAGGAAAATCCCAACACTAAAGGGAGTTCTGCCGGGATAGTTGTCCGTAACTGTGAAGACAGAAAAAAGATTCCGGAATTTAAAGCCTGGGGATTTTCTTTTCTCTGTTGTTCAGATATGCTTTTACGCCATCTACATCGCTGTAGGCGAAGTGACGCAGCTCTTTTTCTGTCATCTGTCCCAATTCTTCCAGGTCGGAGTTTCCGGTGACAGGACAGATGGGAAGAAGCTCCTCAGCGGTCAGACCGAATTCCTCCATCTGCTGGGGAGATATGTACTGTGTCACTTCTATTTTATTGCAGGATTTGCAATGATACACAGAAAATATTTCGTTGGTCATGGTTTTGTCTCCTTTGTCAGAATAATATTATCATAATACAAGAAGGAAAAAATGTATAGGGGGAAAGTGAGCTTTTTGGGGGAAGGGCGGCGGACGGAAGTGGATGGGATGCCGGGGCGTGAGTGTCCTCCCATCCGCTTCCTGGTTTTTGCAAACGGCATGTGATCTGGCAGATAAAACAGAGACTTATATCATAAAAAAGATGGAAATGACGGTGAAGACGGCCAAAAGGATATAGAGGGTGGCCTGATTGAGGCGGCATAGGGGGTCAGGGAGTTTCTTTTTTCGGAGGGCGTAGGAGAGCAGGTATGTGATGAGAACACTGAGTATGAAAATTGCGATATCGACCCACAGATAGCTTTTTTTGGTGAATCGAGTGTAACTGTAGAAGAAAAGAGGCATGGAGAGAAGCCCGGCGTACAGTCCTGTCAGGTTTTTGCAGAGAAGGTCAGGGCAGCGGTAAGACAGAAGGCGCTGTTCCAACAGCATGAAGAGGAGAGCCGGGAAGAAGAGCAGTTTCAGGTGTTCCCACACGCTCTCATTAACAGGACTGAATAACCCTACCAGAAAAAAATTGCCGGACCATTCATAAAAAAAGTGGGATAGGGAACCAAGCAGGATCGTGAATAGAATGCCAATTACCGTAAAAACCTTATAAGATTGCTGCATAAACAGACCTCCGGGGATTTAACATGCATTATGTTTAAAAGTATGCAGTGTATTGAAAAAATATTTGTATCACTCTTGAAAAAATAAGGGGAACGGAGGATAATGAATAGGAAAAGGCTGCGAAGGGACTGAACAGTCACAGGACAAGTATAACGAGGAGGATTACAGATGAAACTTGGATTTATCGGATGCGGTAATATGGCTTCTGCTATTATTGGCGGTATTTTGGAAAAAGAGATCGTAAGCAGGGGGGATATTACGGCTTCAACAAAGTCGCAGGAATCTGCTGCTAAGATAAAGGAAAAACTGGGGATTGCCTGTAGTACAGATAACAGGGAGACTGCGAAAATATCGGATGTGGTGTTTCTGGCTGTGAAGCCGCAGTTTCTGGAAGAGGTGATCGCAGAGATCAAGGATGTGCTTGGCAAAGAAAAGGTGATCATCTCCATCGCTGCAGGTAAGACTATGAGCTGGCTGGAGGAGCGTATCGGGGAGGACAGGAAGATAATCCGTACCATGCCCAATACGCCTGCATTGGTAGGAGAGGGGATCACAGGTGTCTGCAAAAACGCTCTTGTGGAAGAAAAAGAGCTGGAGGAGGCTTTGGTGCTGCTCCGTTCTTTTGGAAGAGCGGAGGTTGTGACAGAACCCATGCTGGATGTGGTGGGAGCTGTCAGCGGAAGTTCTCCGGCATTTGTTTTCATGTTCATTGAGGCCATGGCCGATGGCGCGGTGGCGGAGGGAATGCCAAGGAAAAAGGCATATGAATTTGCGGCACAGGCTGTATTAGGAAGTGCCAAAATGGTTCTGGAGACAGGGATGCATCCCGGAGAACTCAAGGATATGGTGTGTTCACCTGCGGGAACTACGATTGAAGGGGTGGGAGTTCTGGAAAAGAAGGGCATGAGGAGTGCTGTGACAGAATGTATCCGTGCATGTGTGAAAAAGACAAGAGAACTGTAAAACAGGCAATGTCTTGACAGGGATTAGCAATATTTCTCATTGCAAGAAATGCAAACTGCTGTTAAAATAAAAGAAAAGGCCAAAAAGCGCATATGTGCTGCTTTAGCCGAGACAAAAGAGGTCATATCATGGATCGAATTTTTGAAATCAGTGTATGGTTGCTGGACAGCGGCAATGCGTTTCTGCGGTTTTGGGGAAAGCTGCTCTATAAGATTCCCAGATCATATACGAAAAGACTGGAGAAAACCAGAAAAGGAGACGAACTTCTGGAGGAGGAGATTGAGAAGCGCCGGGAAGCCACCTGGCACAGTATCATGAAAAGCCTCGGTGAAGAATGACTCAGAGGAAAGGACAGGCCTGCATT
>ENA-UAPG01000698-UAPG01000698.1-human-gut-metagenome-genome-assembly--contig:-NODE-698-length-10681-cov-15.321382_pt1 | contig 10681 bp, 5 predicted proteins | sample MGYA00243478_ERZ654573 | MGnify/ENA primary metagenome ERZ654573 (study PRJEB26926, sample SAMN06164711) | human gut metagenome | biome: ENVO:00009003; feature: ENVO:2100002; material: ENVO:00002003... | reverse complement strand
CTTTACATTCTCTACACCCTCTTGAATAATCTCTTCATCATCAGAATTACAATATTGTCCAAGAAGATATTCCAGCACATAGACTGGAACATTAGCTCCCTCACGGATGGATTTTGTCAAATCCTTTCGAACAATACGACCGTCATAGTATTGACGGAGTTTTTGTTTTATTACTTCTCTTTTGTCTTCAGTTGTATTTTCCTGTATATTGTTAAATTCATCCATTGCCGTTTTACCTCCCATTTTTTAATACATATACTGTACTTTTATAAGAGCCCTGTCGTTCAAGAATCTATTTAATTTGTCTGTAATTTTTTTTAGGTTAAGTTCAGCCATTATTCCACCTCACTTCTGGAAAATGTTAAATTTCGTCGAGTTTGTACTTGTGTGGCGGATAGCCACAACATTGGATATATAAGCCATACAGTCCTAACTTCGCTTCCAAAGAACTATTGCAGCGTGGACAGTGTTGACCAGTTCCTCCGTGACGATAAAAATATTTTTCTACCAACTCCACATCAATAAGAGATGTTTCGTGACAGGAAGGATAACCTGTACAAGCCAAGAAAAATTTACCCTTCTTACTTTTCTGCATCTTCATTGCTTTTCCACAAAAAGGACATTTTTTGTTTGCTAACACATAGCTTGCAAAGGTATCTATTATAGCCTTTCCATCTTGACCCATACTGACAGTTTTGCTTTGATCTACTGTCTTACTCATTTCCATAAAGCCATAGAGTGATGCTGCTGTATGCGGACCTTCAAAACGGATTATTGGTCGGTATCTCGTTGGAAGAATACTTCCCTCAGATTTGAATTTAGCGTCAGAGTTTGGAATACCGAACCAAACAATCTTTTTATCAATCAGAACCACAGGATTTGCAACAAAAGAATTTTCGATTGCAAATGGTCTCAGAACAGAAGGGATACCTGGCTTGTTTTCCGCTCGGAGGTACACCTTAATTCCTTTTCCTTTGGCAGTTTGCAATGTCGTAGCTAACTTTCTGGAAAAACCATCTTCTACAGGCTTATCTGGAATATCTATTCTAATTTCACGTCGGGCTTCTTCTATATCTTTCAGGAATCGATGATTTCCTTCATCGTTATTGAAGAAACTCATGGTGCTGCCTCTGATTGCTGTACGCTTTTGAGATAGCTCCTGCCCTGTCAGGCAACTTGATTTTCTTCTCTGTCCTTCAATCATGCGCTTAAACATAAGGCTGCTGGATAATTTTTTATTATCCATGTAAGCGATATTTGCCACACCGATAAACTTACCCTTGGATCTGGTTAAAGCGACATTGAAAAGTCTGTTGGCATAGTTGTTTCCGGTAGAAGTAAGTAGCATCCCCGGATAAGGCATACGATAACAGTCAACAGCATCGTACACGATAACATCCTTTTCAGAACCCTGGAATTGATGAACGGTAGCACAGATAATCGGCTTCAATTCCGGATTTGCATCAACGACATCTCGTGCCATTGCGTGAAGCAGGCGGGATTGTGCATGATACGGAGTAATAATACCAACTTCACAATTCTTGGCTGCTTCTAATGCTAAGGAGAAAGACATCAAGGCACTCAGCACATTCACCCTCGAATTATCACCAGTCTTAGTACAGACCGACATCATACCAGACAAATCCGCAAATGCTATTGCGTGACCATTGATAGGCTTCTGCTCTACAATGCTACGACGATTCTCTTCCATTTCCTCTGCGGAATGAAGCAATCCTCCATACATTGTTCGGCTTGCGAAATCAGCAATACAAGGGTGCATACGATATTGAGTGTCCAACATACACAGCCATTTATGATTTCTTCCGCTATCTACCGCAGAGGTAATCCCGCAATACTGGAAAATATCTGCGTTCAAAAGAGAGGTTCCATTACTCTGCACAATAGGAGGAAGCTGTCTAAAGTCGCCCATACAAACAAAATACTTTTTCGCAAGGCTGGCAGCAAAAACAATCTGCGGAATATAGGCCATACTCGCTTCGTCAAAAATCACCACATCAAACTCACAGTCTCGGACTGTGCTATCAACAACTGCCTTGGAAACTGTTGTTGCAACAAAATTTGCGTTCTTAATAGTTTCTTTTTCTTCGGAGGACAATTCATTCCTAATCTGCGTTAACCTACGCCCAATTTGAACATATCTCTGAGAGTTTCTGGTCAGCTTCTTACGCTCTGCGATCAAATCCTGACGTTCTTTGAGCAGTTCAGGATGATTATGAATTGCCAAGTTGTAGGAAGTCAAATACTTGTGTTCAAGCAGGTCTTTGTGCCTTGCATAGCCGTACCTCACAAGAATACCTGGCTCCATGTTTGGCTTCATTTTATGTACTCGCATAATAGCACCGTCTACAGATACGTTACTGTAGGACAGCATCAGTACACGGTTACCTTGCTCAATGTGATCCAAAGCAATTTTCGCCAATGTTTGGGTCTTACCGGTTCCCGGAGGCCCCCACACAAATGTAATTGGCTGATTTTTCGCCATCTTAACAGCTGTCTGCTGTCCGGTCGTAATTTTGTAATTACCATAGTCAATGGACTTCTGACCATCACAAATCAAAGCTTTTACAATTTCAGACGGATTATCCAAAATGCCATCCAAGCGATCTATCAGAGAATTCAGCAGTCGCCAAGGCTCTGCGGAGAACTCCAACGTAGGGACATCGACTCCCAAATCTGCGCTGCTTGCAATTATAACAGTAAAATCTTCACAGCCAACAATATGACCAGAAATACTGGTGTTATATTGCCAAATACTAATTTGAGTACCTTCAGGATATGTCAACTCATCATCCGCTTCAAAAGTATAAATATATCGTCCGTTTTTGATTTCAATACGCCTGCCATCGAAGATATGCTGTCGCTTACCCCCGGTGGTCTTTAGATAAACAATCTCCGCAGTTATTGCTCGTTTATACTCATTACAGAAATCTGCAACGGAGTTGAACAGACGAAGTTCTACAGTCTTACCAGACTTAGAACTATTTTCCTGCATCTTCTTCGCAAAGCGACGGGCTTCTGCTTCTTCCATGGCCTGTTGCTTTTTCTTACGTTCCTGTTCCTCATGCTGTTTAACCGTAACATCTATTTTTGCAGTTGCTTCCGTATCCAACAGTTTCAGGAAGGTTTTGAAGCAGGTGGGATACATGAATTTCTTAGGAGTAGCCTCCGTCACGAACTTAACGGAAACATAGGTAGCATCCTGCTGAGTAATGACGCCTTCCCCAAACTTATTATGTTTTACTTTTTTTCCAATCAAGTCCATGACGTGTTAACCCTTTCTATGTTGTTCTTAATACACAAACGGTGATGGAGCTACTACTCGCTCCAACTCTGCTAAAAGTGCTGAAATATACGGGAATAGTTTTTCATCATTAAATATCTTGAGTTCCTCAATGGAATCATTTAGACTACAAGTCATTTGTACTTCTCAAATATCAGACAGTATCCGTGTCCCTTCATTCTTCTGAAAATAGAATCCCATGAGCCGACCACCCCCAAGAACTTCTATTTCTGAGTAAGTCGTTTTTTCTTATCTTCAACTTATCAACTAAAACCCAAAATCATCTACAAAGGCAATATCAATCATAAATTCATACCGCTGCAAAATATTCTTCTCATTATTTGCATCTGCCAGCACCAGATAATACTTATCACCATACTTATACTCTCTGGACTTTAATGTGAATTTCTCATGAAAGGTTCTCTTCTCCGGCGCGTCATCTCGGCTGTTTGCCACAATCGGCACATCAAAGGATATCTTCTCTCCATTTTCTCTAGTAAAGTATGCCACCAGACTCCTTGCTTTCATGGTATCAGTTACTTTCTCTGTCTGTATAAAATCAAAGTACGTAATCAAATTTGTTACTTTACGGTTTACTGACGTTAAAATCACATCTACATAATCATACGCTACAAATTTCGCATTGGTTGTCAGTTCAATAACTGGTATGAGCATTTCCTGCATGGAAGATCCCCCATGCACGTAATTCTGTCCACCACCTGCAACCTTAAAAATATCTGCGCCAATGGGTGTAGTAACATACGAATTCTTCAAATATGACATTGCTCTTGATCTCATCCCCGGATCTGCCATCCGCTGTTTTGTGATCAAGAAACGTTTATTTTTACATGTACAAATCTCTTTGTCATAAGATACTTTATCATATTCCTGCAATTTATCTCTCTTGTACAAAAATCCATGATCTGAAGTAATAAAAAATTTAGGTGCAGACAAATACATAGTCAGTCTATGAACTAACCTGTGAATTTCTTCAATCCCTTCCTTACACGCCCTAAATACTTCATTCTCGCTTGCAGGCTTATCTCCTCTGGCATCTATCTGATTGTGATAAATGTAAACGATATTTTTTCCCTGCAATAGTTCACGAAGTCTGCTCTGATTCGCATTAATCAAATCATCAAAAGCTAAGGCCACATTATTTTCATTTTGCAGCTTCAGAATTTTATCTCTGGAAATCAAATCTCCACATGTTTGTCCATCTACTGTTACATTCAGCTTTTCATCAACCTTCATTTCCTCATGTGGCAAAAGGCTTGCCATGCCAACAGGTGTTATGGATGGTAAACTACTAATCATACACCCTAACTTCGGGGTACACTTCTCATCCATTTCCAGACGCTCCATCAGCTCCTTTGCACATTCATATCGGAACGCATCAGAAATAATAACGATGACACGATTTTTCCCTTCATAAGGCTTCAGATAGTTACGATAAAAATCTTCCTGGCGTTTTAATCCAGTATCTGCTATCAGATTATCCGTCAATTCCTGATTCCATTTCGGCGTTACTTTTTGCAGATATGTAAAGGAATACATATTCTCAATCCGTTCTCTTACCTGGGAAAATTTTTCTGAATCATCAATACAATCATAAGCGCTGTAAAACCATCTATAATAGGAATCAATCAAATACGTCTGATTCTGATAATCTGTTACCATTGTCTTAATATCATTGGTCACTTCCAAAACAGATATAGCCTTCATCATCTGATAAGCATATTTGATTGCCTGATATTCGTATTTATATACAGTCCCAAAATGACAGGACTTTGCTGTTCGCTGCTCTGCGATCTGCGCAAGATTCATACCATCAATTTGAGCATCCAAAATCTCGTCATTTAACTGATCCAATGCCCAGTCTATTAAAATACTATCTAACTCACGAAAAGCATCACAGTTTGCAATATCCAGAAGCTGTACCGACTGATCTTTAGATTTATCCGCATCCTTTTTCAGGTCTTCCCGAATTTTGCTCACCACCCGCAATGTCTTATCCACTTTTTCAGATAATACATCATACTCGTCCTGATAAAGCACATTGTCCATCAGATTTCGGACAAATACAACAACATCATTCTTCTTTTTCAATACATATGATTTCAAAACAGTTGGCAATGTATCTTTCAATGCTACTGATGCATAAGTCAAAAGCATACATGCTGCCAGGTCATCCATATTGGGATTCTCAGACTGATATCCGAAATATTTCTCACATAACTCCCAGAACTTTCCTAAAAGGCCCTGATCTTCTAAGACTTTCATGTACACTTCATTTTCATTTAGTAACAACTTCCTTGTAATCTCTTCAAAATTCGGTGTTTTTACCTCTGTAACCACAGCAATTAGACCAATATCAATGGTCTCCACATTGAAATGGTCTATTCCAAGCTCTTTAAACCTCTTAATTCGCTCTTTATTTTTCCAAAAATTACTGTACTGTGACAAATGTTCTTTAAATCGATTATCAATCCCAAGTTCCTGAGACATCTGAGATACCCGGTCTGTGTAGTAAGCCGACGAATAATAACACATATCTGCCAATGGATTTTCTGTATCACTTGGTTTTGGAAATGGCGCATATACAAGATACTTGCTGTCTGTATCTGATTCGTTTAATAACCATTTGGAATAAAACCAGTTTGTTCCATCCAGAATATGTAATTTTGCATTATCTAACTGTAGCTCAGATACTTCGTCTTCATATTCTCCTTTATCATCAAACCAGAATATAATACGAGTCTCTTCTTTGGAAAATTCTGTATTCAACTGATCTTGTATATTTTGTAAATCCATTTGCTTTGTCTCCTAACACGTTAATTTGTATTCTCTGGCAAGTTCTTCATTCAAAACTACCATCTCAACGCCCCATATTTTTCGTACTTGCAGTAATCTGGCTTTTAATTCTGCCAACGGTCCGGCAAGCCATGTAATATCTTTTGCATTTTTCACAACTAATATAAATTTTAACTGAATTTCTTTCATACTGTCCACTGTGCGAAGTTCAGATCCTACCTCTGACGTATCCGGATACTTTTCCATAATTGTAGCCAAATATATCTGTAGAGATGCGACAAACTTCTCTGTTATAGAAGAATAATACTCTTCAAATTTCTGTTCTTTCTCTTCGGATTCATATTGGTTGGCAGCATTAGGACAGCTTTTCTTTGCTTCCAAAAATAAAATACTATTCTCACTATATTTTAAAATGAATTCAACTGTTTTTATTCCAGCTCCAAGATCTTTATATATTTTGGAATCTTCAATGTGAAACAAATTTTCTTCATCAAATTTTCCAAAATTCATTTCTGATTCCGTTATAATTTTCACTTTAATGCCACCCCGATTTCTTCTCTGTAAAGCTGTCGAAAGGTATCCATGATTGCATTATGTGCCAATAATTCAAATTCTTTGGCTATTTCACACTGTACTCTACCTTCTTCATCTTTATATAAAGAAACATACTGAACTTCACTGTTTTCTCTGCGTTTTACCTCAATGTATTTCGACAGGAAATAATCATGAGTAGAAACAAATATCTGTACACCTTCGCTTTCCAACATAACGAGCAGTTCTGCTATTACTGGAATATATTTAGGGTTTATATTTGCTTCCGGTTCATCCCAAAACAACACTGAGCCTTTTTCCAGTGTTCCATTCTTAATCAACTGCCATAAAAGGGCAATTTTACGCAGACCTTCTGCCACCAAATTAAACTCTAATTTTGCCTGTGTACCCGGCTTCAAATAAAAACGATCCTCATGCAATGTTACTTTTCCATTACTAATTTTTTGCAAAATATCCAGATATCTCTTTCGCCCTGCTGAATCTACGCCTCTGGAAATATCAATCTTTGCAGCTGCAATAATATCCAAATAAGTGTCATCAAACTCCACGTTTCCCATCTTTACTGCAGCGTCCAGATTCCATGCATTAGATAAAATTTCTTTTGCCGGAATAAATACACTGGTGAGATCCGACATTTGCTTTTCCCATTTTTCTTCTGTCTTAATTTCCGCATCCCATTTTTTTGTCTTGGTAGAAAACAGCATTCCTATTTTTGCTGTATCAGATTCTACAGAAACTTTTGCTGTGTTCTTTCCATTCTTGTTTCTGTTTACAAGTCGTCCAATACTGGACTGATCCGGGCGAAAAATCATCGTCGTCTTCTGAGAAAAGGATACGTCATGTTTGGAAGCCTGACATGCAGCATAAACCAACTTCATAATATGAGTTTTCCCCATACCATTTTCTCCGACCAACACATTCAATCCCCTGCTAAAAGGAATTGTAATATCTTCAAACACTGTAAAATTTTCTGCCTCTATTCTTGTCAATGGCATTTCAATCACCTCGTTTTCTTTATTTGAGTTTTGCCAACAAATCTACTTTTAATGCTTTCTTTCCTTCCTGGGCAACTTCCACGCCCTGGAATTTTGCGTAATTTACTTTCACACCATCATCCAGATCAATTTCAATTCGTTTATTGGCAATATGAGCAATAGCTTCATCGTAAATCTTCATTTCTGCAAGCTGTTTTGTATATTTCGTCACTGCCTTTGTTGCTTTTGATTTTTCAGAAGCGGATGTTGCGTTGTCAATGGTGTACTGAGCACTCTGCATAGCCGTTTCTACGTATTTCTGCGCCCGGTGTAAATAATCTGTTCTTACACGGCCCACAGTATCAGCATCATAACGGTGCATGTAAATCAGTGCTTTAAATCCATTTTGTTTTCCGCTGTCGAACAACCAGTAAATCGGACGCTTCTGATAGATTTTCAAATGATCTGCATAAAAATCTTTCAGAAAGTAATTGCGGATAACTTCTCTGGAAGTATCACCCTTGTTTCCTAATGCGTTGGCAATAAAATCAAGGTTTTCTTCCAGGGTATCTGGACCGTAAACTGTTTTAACAAATTCTACGAAACGACCGACAATATCATCCGAGAAATATTCTTCATCTGTGATCGGAATGCAGTTGTCTACATCTGGAATAAATGTTTGATATCTGCTACTATCCCATTCACCACCGGCATAGATCAGTCCTTCTTCATCTAGGGAATAGCGGCCGAACATACAGCCTACAGCGTAGGAAATGAAGCTGCGGATATCTCTGGATAAATCAGCTTTACGAACTGTAATATCTTTATCTTCTACTTCTGGTGTCAATTCGTCCTGTAAACCGTAAATATCGATGAAAATACGGTTCAGTTCTTCTTCATTGACTTTCAGTTGGTTAAATCGTTCGTCACATTCAGTCTGCCACTGTTCAAAGGCTTCGGGAATGGTAGAAACCTTTCTGAGCAGTGGGTGGTACTGAAAGTCCCATGAGGTTTCAAAAGAATCCCAATCTTGTTGTTCATATTTAATGTTCTCTGAAACTATAGCATTTACTTCTTCAAGATATTCTTGGCTAAATTTCATCGGTAAATTTTCAATGTCACGTACCTGATAATTTAATGTAGGATTAGTTGCTGTAAGTAGGTACAATGCAATTTTCGAACAAAGGAATCCCAATATATAGCGTCTTTCTCTTTCTTCAGGTATAAAACCAATAGGTCCTGCATCCCCAAATAAACTTCCATCAATCACTTCTCTAAAAGCTATACTCGATGATGTTATTCGCCCCCATGTAATTCCCTTTTTAAAATAATATTCTTTCTCTCGTAATCTATAATTTTTAACATTATTTCTTATTTCAACTCCATCATGCCATAGGTTAACTACTTTTAAATTATTACCAAAATACAATCTATAATCTCCACCACTATTTAATGGAAACCAACGATACTCTCCCATATCTTCTGCTGTCTTGCAATCAAATTTAATATTTTGTATAGACAATTCAAACCAGAGAGCAATATATTTATCACTACCGGTCATAATTCCTGATTTACAATTCATATATTTACCCAAATTTTGACAACTTTCATACGCATTATACGTTTCTTTTCCAACCCAATATGTCACTGGACTTCCTGGAATTTTAGAATACTGTTTTGCATTCTGCTCATAGTAAAATCCACATTTATGATCATTGATTGCTTCCAAAGCTTTTTGTCTTTGAACTTCCATTCCACCGCGGAATTCTGTCAATCTTAAATAACATCCTTTTTTATCCACATAAGCATTTTTAAATACAAATGTACAGATTGGCACTGTTGCTTCTTCAAAAGCTGAATATTCAAATTGTATTAAAGTTTGTATTGTTGCTTTGGTAAATAAGTATTGTCTTAACTTCTCATAAGATTGAATAAACATCCATACATACGGAGTTAAAAAACCAAGATATCCTTGTGTTTTCGCCATACTTGAACATTTTATGATAAATGCAGAGAAAAAATCTGATTTATAATCTGCATAATTATCCTTAATAAATTTACTAAGAACTGGATTCATATTACTAGCTCCCATATACGGCGGATTTGTCACTACTGCATCATATTTCTGCCCCAGATTCTTTGCCACTCTCACCAGTTTTCTCAACTGTTCTTGTGTTTCTTCACTTCCCACGCTTTCAAATGAAATCTGCCCAGCTGTTCCAAGATCCTCCACGAATCTTTCCAGTACATCCCAATCACATGCATCTACATTCAAAATAGATCCATATTCTCTTGCATCTTTAAAAGTATCCAGCAATCCTTCTATCTTCATCACAGCAAGATTTCTTTCCATCTCACTCAAATGTGTTCCGAAGAACTGTAAATGATTCCGGTTAATCCCATTGCTTTCTGCAATCGCATACACTTTTGGTTCTGGTTTTCCGTCTCTTCCACGCAGGAATCGTCTATTATAACCACGACCTTTCATCATGACTGCAAAGTACGCCAGCTGATAGGCTCTCTGGTCAATATCCAGTCCACGAATATTATGTTCTACAATCTCAAATGCTGCTTCTCTCTTATCATATCCGGCGCTTTCATAGATATCCATCAGAACATCGAACATCGCAATCAGAATATGTCCACTTCCCATGCACGGATCAATACAGGTAATGTCTGTTGGTTTCAGATCTTTGTATGTGGTACGGATTTCTGCCAGCTTTACATTGACAGCTTCTTCCTGCTCTGCTTCCAGAAGATAATATTTCCATCCGAATCTTTCTGCAGTTGCTTTTTCGTCTGTACTTGGATCTACTGCCCGTAAATGTTCAATCCAGATTCTTCCTACTGAATTTTCAACCATATAACGAACGATCCAGTCCGGTGTGAAAAGCTGGGTTGCTGCCGGGATTCTTTCTTTTGTGATCTTTACATTCTTTTTCAATTTTGCAAAGGTATCGTCTTTTAATTCTGTATTGTAATACTGATACAGCCAGCCAATGATTTCTACCTGTCCGGTAGGATTTCCTTCTTCATCCAG
>ENA-UAPG01000695-UAPG01000695.1-human-gut-metagenome-genome-assembly--contig:-NODE-695-length-10703-cov-9.266811_pt1 | contig 10703 bp, 11 predicted proteins | sample MGYA00243478_ERZ654573 | MGnify/ENA primary metagenome ERZ654573 (study PRJEB26926, sample SAMN06164711) | human gut metagenome | biome: ENVO:00009003; feature: ENVO:2100002; material: ENVO:00002003... | reverse complement strand
ACACCTGTAGTCTATACAGAAGGCGCTTATAATACAAGGCTGACATACCTGAAAGAGGTGCCGAAGGACAAGGTGGTATACCATTTTGAGAACGTAGATTTAAGATTGGCAAAAAAAGAACTGGGGGATACAGCCTGTCTTATGGGCGGCTTCCCGGTATATACGGTAAGGTACGGCACACCGGAACGTATCAGAGAAGAAGTGAAAAAGCATCTGGAGATCATGGCCCCCGGCGGCGGCTACTTATTCACAACCGGCTACTCCCTGGAGGACTGTCCTGAAGAGAATATGGAAGCCCTCTTAGAAGCGGTTGACCGGTATGGAAAATACTAAAACATCTTCCTGTATTTGGCTCTTCATGCCAAAATGCGGCACCCCATTTTTAACTAATGGGGCGCCGCATCTTTTTCTTCCTGTTTTTAATCCAACACTTTTTTCCTGAATGCATGGACGGATATAAAATAAATGATACTGAATATAAGCAAGATAGCGGCTGCGCTGTATACATTGATCCTAAACAGATCCTCTTTCATTACAGTACCCACCGCATGGATGGCAAAATAAGAAGTCAATACCATAAGGACAAAGGGACAGTAGTAAGTGAAACGAATCTCATTTTTCATGGATTTATAAAGGGTTCCCCGCTGGATCCCTATTTTCTGCAGCACTTTGTAGCGCTCCGCATCTTCCGCCGCCTCATTGTTCAGTTTGATAAAGATAATACTTCCGCAGGCCAGGATAAACGTCGCGAACATGAATACACAGAGGGAGTACATAACACGCACCCAGGCCCCTTCCTTGTCTTCTGTGCGGATCAGATTGACACCTACAAATCTCTCTTTGTCCGTCTTTGCCAGAGATTTAAGATAAGGCACCGAAGCTTCCAGATTGTCAGGATCCTGGAATTTAAAGCTGTATATATACATGACTTCTCCCAAGTGCTTCAGATTTTCATATTGGGTATCGCTCACCACATAGACACTCAGACCATTCTGCAGATCTCCCAGATATGGAACATCACTCTCCGCGATCTGTCTGAACTCCCGGTCACCGATGGTTACCGTTTCATTTTCTTCCGGCATGAAGCTCATGAGCATAATATGGGTCAGGTGAATACATTCATCGTCTTTCAGCTTTGCATATTCATAGGAAAGGCCGGATTCCTCGGCAGCTTTTTTTAAGGCAGATTCTGAAGTGATGCCGTAATTGGCACTCACATATTTTGAATGGAGTTTTTCCGGGTCAAGAGCCAGAATGGGGATACTGCTTCTGTACTTTACCTGATTCTCCTCCTCTATCCCTTTCTGTATCTCATCCACGTCCGCCTCTTTTGCAGCTACGATCTGGCAGGTGTACGTGGTCCTGAAATGTTCCGACCTTTCATACCTCTGTTTCAGAGCCATGGAACTTCCCAGGACTGTCACAGAACAGATCATAAGCACTGTCACGATGGCATAGGTTCTGTAATTTCGCTTCAGACGGAAAGCCAGGTTGTTCATCCACAGATTTCTCTGCTTTTGATAGAGATACTGCTTGTTTTTTGTAAGTCTTCTGACCAGCCAGGGAATCAGGCCTCCGTACAAGAAATAGGTGCCGGCAATGACCAAGATAACCGCAGCCAGGGCATAGCCGAGACTGTCAATATCACCGGTCTTAACCGCGCAGTAATACCCTGCCCCCAAAACACCCACACCCAGAAGGATCTTAAAAGCTGTCAGAACAACCGGTTCCGGCTTCATCTCCTTTTGTTTCGCACCCGAAAGCATATCCAATACACTGCTTCTTACAAGGGATACATATCCTTTCAAGACCATAAGACCATAAATTGCCATGAAGACGCCGGACGTCACAAGCACAGGCTTCAGAGAAAAAGTAAATTTAATATCCACGCTGATATCTGAAATGCGCAGCAGCATCATCTGGAAGAACTTTGAAAATACAACACCGGCTCCCAGTCCTGCTGCCAGGGAAAAGAGTCCGGAGAATAAAGCCTCCAGAGCATACATTTTTCCGATCCTCTTGTTGTCCAGCCCCATGAATATATAGATGCCGATCTCTTTTTTCCGCTGATTCAAAAATACATTGGTGGCATACCAGATAAAGAAAAATAAAAACACACCGAATATCACAGATAATGCTCTCACGATCAAGTCTATATATTCTTTATTATAGGTGTTCAGTACCGTCATGGAATCTGAATACAGGACACACTGGAAGTTAAAAAACACAAACACAGAGAATGCCAGCGCCAGGACCAGTGAAAGGTAATTTCTGAGATTCCGTTTAAAATTTGACACAGTCAGCCGAATCAGACTCATTCCCTCTCACCTCCCATAGACGCCAGAAGTTTCAGAATCTCATCATAGAAAAGCTTTCTGTCCTCCTTGTTATTCAGCCTGCACTGAATCTGCCCGTCACTTAGAAAATATACCTGTTTTGCGTAGCTGGCTGTGTAGGCATCATGTGTTACCATAAGAATCGTGGCTTTCCCTGAGTCATTGGCAGCTTTCAGGCTGGAGAGCAGATCCCGGCTGGAATGGGAATCCAGCGCTCCTGTAGGCTCATCGGCAAAGAGTATCCGCGGCTCTGTGATCAACGCCCTGGCACTGGCACCGCGCTGTTTTTGCCCCCCGGAGAGCTGGTATGGGTATTTGTTCAGATGGGCGGACAGGCCGAACATATCTGCCATTCTGTCCACTTTCTCCAGAATATCTTTGCTCTTTTTCCCATTCAGAGACAGCGGAAGTGCGATGTTGTCCTGCAGTGTCATGTTGTCCAGAAGATTATACTCCTGAAAAATAAATCCAATCTTATCCCTGCGGATCTCAGAGAGCTGCCGGTTTCCAACCCTTGTCACATCCGCCCCGTCCAGGATGATCTGTCCTCTGGTAGGTTTGTCCAGAGTTGACAGCAGATTCAATAGGGTGGATTTTCCGGCACCGCTTGGTCCCATGATCGCAATAAAATCATGTTCGTAGATATCCATGGTCACATCTTTCAGCACGATTGATTCATACCCTTTGCGGCCATAAGTCTTTGTTAAATTTTTTATTTCTACTATTTTTTTCATTTCCTCAGCTCCTTTGCTTTTCTGTAACGGTTCAGTACCCTCACAGTTGCAGGCAAAAATCCATGTAAAACCGCCTTTGGCGATGGGATTTTTACTTGGCCGTGGTACACTTTCTTACGGTCAGCGCAGGGAATGCGCAGACCTACTGAATCGTTACGTTTTTCTTTACATTCTGATTGTAGCAAAACAGGAGCGGGAAATCCTTGCATCTGTCTAACACCTTTCCTCTGTTTCTAACATTTCTGCAAGGTTTGCTCTGCTTCTTCCAGGAAAAAATGCTCCGCATCATTCTGAAAGGTAAAAGTGAACCTGGTATTGTTTTCCCATGAAGATGCCCTGATCCCTATCCCCAGCCTGTCTGCTGTCTGTTTTACAAAGTACAGTCCCATCCCTGTGGAGCGGTAGCTGCCATTCCTCTGGCTGCTTCCAATAAAGCCTTTGTCAAAAATATAGGGTAGTTCCTCACCGGATATGCCGCAGCCATTATCCTGGATCCAGAAATCCATACTTCCCGGCGAAGCAGTCTCAGCGCCGAAGGTGAGCGCAGGCGTTTCTCCCCGGTATTTGACCGCGTTGCCGATCATCTGGTCCAGCATATACACCAGCCATCTGCGGTCGGTGTAGACAGCAATATCCTTTAGATGCATCTCTATGGCAAAATTATGGCGTATCAGAAAGTAAGAATGATTTTTTACAGCCTCCGCAGCGGCTTCTTTGAGACTGACTTTTTCAAGCTTTATGTCATTCTCCGGCTTTTTCAGCTTACTGCTCATCAGCATGGTGTTGAGATACTGCTGTATCCGCTCCAGGGAATCCCGCATTTCCTCCTGCAAAACCCTGTCCTGATTTCTCTCATTCATCAGCCGCAGGGCAGAGAGGGGCAGCTTTACTTCATGTGCCCAAAGGGTAATATAATCACTCAGTTCCAGTATTTCATTATAGAGACTTTGTATCTTTTCCTCATCTGCTTCCTTTCTCCGGCACCATATCTCATAAGGCTGGTGCCCCAACAGCTTTTTTATCTCTTCTTTCGGTATATCCTGCTCACAGGCAAGCGTTCTGCATAACCTTCTGTATTTTCTGTAGTCAGCCAGAAAAACGGTCACAGCAAGCACTATCCCTATAACATCCAGATAAAGCAGATCACTTATGTTTACCCTGGTGGCACAGATAACACCGAAATACAGATTGACAAACAAAAACGCCACCAAAAAAAGCAGTATGGCAGGGATTCTGTCCTCCAGATACGTTTTCATAATATATAATATCCCCTTCCTTTTTTGGTACCAATGATCTCCTTTCCGCCTGATATATCCCGAAGCTTGCTTCTAAGCCGTGAGACCAGAACGGTCAGAGACGCATCTGTGACAAACTCATCCGTATTCCAGAGATGCTGCATCAGTTTTTCACGTTCCACTACTTTTCCCCTGCACTCCATCAGGGCACACATGATCTTATTTTCAGACTTTGTCAGCTCCACGGATCGATCTTCATAGGTAAAGACCCCTTCCCCGCTGTCATAGTACCCTCCGTCAGCCAGATACTCCCTGTCATTTTTCCGGTATTCATAGGCACGTCTTATCATGGAACGGATCTTGACAAGCAGCAGTTCCGGATCAAAGGGTTTTTCCATATAATCATCTCCGCCGGATGCCATGGCCATGATTTTATCGGCATTCATCTCCCGGCTGGAGAGAAACAGGACCGGCACATTGGAAATAGTTCTGATCTTTTCACACCAGTAAAATCCGTCGTGATAAGGCAGATTGATATCAAGGAGGATAAAATCCGGCTTGATGCGCATAAACTCTTCCTCCACATGTTCAAAAGCTCTGATATATTCTGTATCAAACTCCCACTTTCTGCAGAGAAGGCAAATTTCTCTGGCCAGGGATAAGTCATCTTCCACTATCATGATCTTCATATTGCTCTGCTCCTTCTCACTGTTTTCTGTCATAATTATAACTTATTTTTTCTCTTCCTCCCAGTGTTTCCAGGTATCTTGCAAAAATGTTAGATTCAACTTTTAATGCACCGTACAACTCCAGCCGGTCCGTCATTTTTGTTACCCCGAAATGTTCACAAGACTTTCCTGTATATCAAAAAAACGGATCACAGGACAAATCCCTGTAACCCGTTAATGATCTTTACAGCCCTAATTTTTCCACAATTTCTTTCAGTGCTGCCCGCACCGGTGAATCCCCGGGAAGCTGTACCGTAGGCTTGCCGTCACAGTCAAATTGGTAAACCATATCATCATGGGGAACTACACCCAGAAGGTTTAAGTTCTGCTTTTCAATCTCTTCCATGGTTCCTGCGTCCAGTGTGCCTTCCGGCGCCCGATTTACGATCAGCCCCATTTTCTGAGGTTTTAAATTCAGTTCCTCGATCAGACGTGCGATCCTTCCCGCTGCCTGTACCCCTCGTCTGGAACAGTCGCTAACCAGAACTGCAGTCTGCATGGTGGGAAGGATGCCGCGGCTGATATGCTCCATCCCTGCCTCATTGTCCACAACAATATAGGGATAATGGCTCTGGAGTCTCTGAAGCTGTGTCTGGACCAGTCCGTTTACAAAACAGTAACATCCCTGTCCCTGGCTGCGTCCCATTACCATTAGATCATAATCATCTTCCTCTGTGATCGCATCGGCCAGTCTCATTTCCAGATAGTCCTGTTTGGTCACACCTGCCGGGATCTGATACCGGCTGTCAACTCCCGCGCGCTCTATTTCCTCCCGCAGTTCCCCTAAAGTGATCTCTGTCTCAACTCCGAGAACTTCATTTAAATTTGAATTTGCGTCTGCATCCACTGCCAAAACCGGTTTCTTGCCGCTCTCACACAAATACTGTATCAGCAGACCACACAAAGTTGTCTTACCTACGCCGCCTTTTCCGGCTACTGCTATTACATGTCCCATATATTTTCCTCCAAATTTCTGAACAACCTGTTGATTTCTTTCTATAATTGATTATAATTGTAATTATGAAAATTACAATCATCAATAATAGGAATCTGTTCATTTTATCAACAGATCTGGAAAATTGTTGATATCTGATAACAACGGAGGCACTCATGGAAACCAAAGAACGAAAAGAAGACCGGCGCACAAAATACACCCGGCAGGTCATCAAGGATACCTTTCTGAAACTGCTGGAGAAAAAAGCTTACCCTAAGATCACGGTCACGGAAATCTGCAAACTGGCAGAGATTAACAGAGGTACTTTTTACCTGCACTATTATGATATGGATGATGTGCTGGACGACATTCTGACGGAAATGCTGGAGGATACCAAGAGCGTGGAGGAACATCTCATGTGCCCCGGGCGTGCTGCTTCCAACTGCACATTTCCTTTTTGCCATAAGGTCCACAACACCCCCAGATACCAGGTCCTTTTTCTGGATGATATCATTTCCTCCAAAATCATTGAGAAGATAGCTAATGTATATAAAGAAGGCTATGTGACCTGGCTGATGTCGCACAGCCTGCTTACTTTTGAACAGGCGGAAGCTGTCTTTTATTTTCAGATGAACGGTTGTCTCACCATCAATAAACTGACCATCCGCAACCGGTGCGGCGATTGGCGAAAGATACAAAATACCATAGATTCCTTTATCAAAGCCGGATTGGAAAGTTTTCTTATTCATGATGGAAGGGATGAAACGCAGTGACTCACATGCAAAGTACATCAGGATGATTTCTGTGCTGCGTCTGCCGGTGCCATACGGTCCCCGTCATATTGTTTCATCCGCTCCTCCTTCAGCACTGCATACAGTTCCGCATTGACAGCCCCTATATAAGGGCCTGTGTAAAAAATCCCCAGCAATCCCAAGGATAGTATGGTCAGCACCCTCCATCCCAGAAAGGAGACATCCAGAAGAAACGCCTTCCACTTCTGTCCGCGCATCATATCCTCGCTGATCTGCAGCAGCTCCTCGAATTTGATATCCGGATCTTCTGCCAGAATATAGGGTGTCATACGAAACGCATATGTTTTTATAATGCCCGGAATAAAAAGCATCAGAAACCAGAAAAACAGTTCCAGCTGAACCATGAACATGCCTTTCCTGTATTTTTTATACCTGCCCTCAAAGAATCCGGAAAATACCAGGCCCGCTTTAGCCTGTTCCTCTCTGTTCCTGATGAAAAATACGGCTCCCCCCACTTCGATCACGGCAAAGATCAAGATATACAGGATGCCCCGGATCAAAAATCTTTCGATTCCTGTCCGCATCTCCCATGGAACCAATAAATCCGTCCACAGGATTGACACCCAGTTATATTTGTTACCGCGGATCAGGTAGGGGCCTCTGATATCCGTCAGCATGACTGCCAAAACCAGTGAAACCGCAACAGCCGGCCAGTAATTCTTCCGAAGTTTCTCTCTTCCCCGCCTTTTCAGTTCTGCTCTCTTCCACATATCATATACCCTCCCTTTTTGGGGTCAGATATCTCTGCTTCCAATGTCTCTGCCTATATTTCCATAATAACAGGCAGGATCACAGGACTTCTCTTGATCTTCTTCCACAAATAATCATCAAGGCTGTCTCTTATTTCTGACTTTATCTGTCCCCACTCTCTGTGATTCTGCTTATCACATTTTTCAATAGCTTTTGATGCCACCTTCTTTAATTCCCGCATAAGCTCCTCGGACTCCCTCACATACACAAAACCTCTGGAAATAATATCCGGACCGGATAAAAGTTTGCCTGTTTTCCGCTCCAGGGTCAGTGATACAATGATAACTCCGTTTTCTGAAAGGCTCTGTCTGTCTCTGAGTACAATGTTTCCCACGTCCCCCACGCCAAGGCCGTCCACATAGACACCTCTTGCGGTAACTTTTGATACCACTTTCCCCGTTTCTTCGGAAAGCTCCAGCACATCTCCTGCTTCCAGGATAAATACGTGGTCCTCCTCAGTTCCCAAGTCTTTTGCCAGATTGCCGCCGGCGATCAGATGGCGGTACTCTCCATGCACCGGAATGGCATACTTTGGCTTCAGCAGAGAATAGATCAGTTTGATTTCCTCCTGGCAGGCATGGCCTGACACATGGGTATCCTGGAAGATAACATCAGCCCCTTTCCTTGCCAGTTCATTGACAATTCTTGAGACGGCTTTCTCATTTCCCGGAATAGGGGTGGAGCTGAAAATGATCGCGTCATTAGGCTTAATCACAACTTTTTTATGGGTGGAATCCGCCATTCTTGACAGCGCAGCCATAGCCTCCCCCTGGCTTCCCGTGGTAATGAACACCAGTTTTTCATCCGGGTAGCGGTTCATTTCATTTACGGAAATAAGAGTCTTTTCCGGGATGGTCACATACCCCAGTTCCTCCGCTATTTTAATAACGGTTTCCATACTCCTTCCCTGCAGGATCACTTTTCTTCCATATTTATAAGCCGTATTCATGATCTGCTGGACACGGTCTACATTGGATGCGAAGGTAGCTACAATGATCCGGTTTGTCCTGTTTTCCGCAAAGAGCGTGTCAAACGTCTTTGCAACCTTTGTCTCAGAAGGCGTAAATCCCGGTCTGATGGCATTGGTGCTGTCACACATCACGGCCAGAACCCCTTTCTTTCCTAAAACACCCATCCGCTGCAAGTCAATGGCTTCCCCGAACAGAGGTGTATAATCCACTTTAAAGTCCCCAGTATGGAAAATGATCCCCGCAGGTGTATAGATTGCCAGAGCGGAGGCGCCCGCTATACTGTGGTTCGTCTTTATAAATTCCACACGCATCTCTCCAAGATTAATCTGGCCGCCCTGTTTCACCACTCTGCGCTTTGTCTTTTTCATCAGTTTCGCTTCCTCCAGCTTATGTTCAATAAGCCCCATGGTAAGCCTTGTGGCATAGACCGGTACATTGATCTGCGGCAGGATATAAGGCAGTGCGCCGATGTGGTCTTCATGGCCGTGGGTGATCACAAACCCTTTCACCTTCTCTTTGTTTTCAATCAGATATGTCACATCAGGGATCACCTTGTCGATTCCCAGCATTTCATCGTCAGGAAAGGATATCCCGCAGTCGATCACAAGGATCGTGTCATTATACTCAATGGCTGTGATATTCATTCCGATTTTGTCGAGTCCTCCCAGGGGAATGATTTTCACCCGTCCGTTTTGTTTCTTAGCTGTTTTTTTCAATTTATACCTCTTTCTTCATGCTGTCCCTAAATCATTCAACCATAGAACACACACTGCCGTTCTATGGTCATGAATTAGAAAAACAGCCCAATCTGCCATTAAAGACGGATACGGCTGTTTTACCTGTATACTTCAATTTCTTTCTTCACGGACACATACTTTTAGTATAGTATACACTATTAAGTGAAAAAGCACAACTCTTTTATGTTTCTCTGCTGTCCAGGTCCCAGGCAACCCCTTCCAAAAAGGGCACCAGGAAATTTTTGTTTCTCTTTAAAAAGCAGTCGGGATTCAGTTCCTCGTACTTAAAATGTTTCCTTCCGCCCTCCTGCCCTCTCACCCAGAAGCGGTGCATTTCCCGATATGGCATATAGTAAAGCTCATCCCTGTGTGTAAAAAATAATATCAAAAACGCAATGCCCTGCTGCCGCTCAAAGTCACCCATAAATTCCACCTGATGGGCATGGATATTCTGCAGGGGAAAATTATCCGTATTACACTCTTTTGCATCAAAGCAGACGGGAATTCCCTGTACCACTCCGATGTAGTCCACTGTACTTTTTTTTTCAAAATACGCCAGGGTGATATGTCTGCTCTCCTTGTCTATACGGACAGGTGTAATGGGGGTGGGGACTTTCTGTATCAGGGCAAGATTCTTTTCCCTGTAGCGCTCGCATGTCTCATTGATGAAGTCCTCCAGCGCGGAACCGCGCAGGCCTCTGGAATTCCAGGTCGCCATCTCCCTTCCTCCTCACTTGGTATTTTGCTGCTTAAGTTTTTTCACCCTTACCTTTATTTTATCAGCTTTGGTGACGGGAAGTAACGAAGAACAGCCTTACCCAGAATCTTTTCTTTCTTTACAAAGGTGTTGGTCCAAAAACGGGAATCCTTGGAACGGTTTCTGTTGTCACCCAGCATAAAATAACTGCCTTCCGGCACAACTTCCGGTCCCCAGTTGCCCTGGGGCGGCTCCGGTGTGAAACTGTCATCCAAAGGTGTTTCCGAACCGTCAATATACACCTTTCCATCCCTGATCTCCACAGTCTCCCCCGGCAGTCCAATGACACGCTTAATAAAAAGCTGGGTCTCATCATCCGGGTATTTGAAGATAACAATGTCAAAGCGCTGCGGGTCTTTATTTATGTATGCCAGACGGTTACCGAAGATACGGTCCCCAGTCATGATCGTGTCCTCCATGGATTCTGAAGGTATCTTAGCATTGATCAAAAGCACATTGTTGACTATGAAAACTACAACAACTACAAAAATTATCATTTTTATATATTCCCAGAGTTCTTCCAGAATGGAAGGCCCTATATACTGTTTGCTCATTTCAGTTTCTCCCCTTTGATGACTTTTTTAAATAATGCAGGCAGTTCCGCCGTCAGCTTAAGTCCGGACAGGTAATTAAGCTCTCCCTCAACAGACGGCATCTCAATCCTCCATGCGTGCAGAAGCTGGGAGGATACCTGATATTTTTTCCTGTA
>ENA-UAPG01000688-UAPG01000688.1-human-gut-metagenome-genome-assembly--contig:-NODE-688-length-10743-cov-10.562126_pt1 | contig 10743 bp, 5 predicted proteins | sample MGYA00243478_ERZ654573 | MGnify/ENA primary metagenome ERZ654573 (study PRJEB26926, sample SAMN06164711) | human gut metagenome | biome: ENVO:00009003; feature: ENVO:2100002; material: ENVO:00002003... | reverse complement strand
AATATATGGTCTTCACCTCTTCCTCCCAGGCGAGCAGGTACAAATTAAGTACCTGGCGGAAAGTATAGTCATTGGTAATATACAGATTCATACTCTGTGCCTGATCAATATGGCGCTGCCGGATCCCACAGGCACGGACAGACCATTCCTGATTGATGTGATGAGCATTTTTGTAATACCAATAAGTGTCTGTATTAAGCTCGGGAGCCACCCTGGGCACAAGGCCGTTCTTTTTCTCCTCCAGAAAATACCGGTTCATTACCGGGTCAACACCTGCTGTTGTTCCTGCGATCATGCTGGTGCTGCTTGTGGGTGCAACCGCCAGGAGATAACCATTGCGCATCCCTTTTAACTTCACCTGGTTTTTGAGAGAACGCCAGCGCTCCGAAACATATGCCCGTTTTTCAAAATAAGCACCACTTTCCCAATCACTTCCCGGAAAATACATGTAACTTCCCTTTTCCTCCGCATTTTCACAACTCGCTCTAACAGCCGCAAAATTAATGTCCTCAAAAATCCGGTCCACCAGCTGTAAATGTTCCTCAGACTCCCAGAGGATTCCCTTCTTTGCCAGCATATGATGATATCCACTGACTCCCAGTCCTACGGGGCGGTATTTCATATTATTGATTCTGGCATAGGGAACCGGAAAGAAATTCAAATCAATAACATTATCCAGGGCACGCATGGCATTTCTTGTGATCTCCTCTATCTCCTGTCTGTTATCCACATCAATCCTTCCCAGTGAAAGACTCGCCAGATTACACACTACAAATTCTCCCGGTTGTGTAACAGTTACAACCACAGTCTCATTGTCCACAACTTCCGTCCTCTGTTCCACCTGCTCAATAGGGCTCATATTCTGGGCAATTTCCGTGCACAGATTACTGCCGTATATTATGCCTTTGTGACTGTTTGGATTGGCTTTATTGACAATATCCCTGTTGAAAGTAAAGGGAGTTCCTGTCTCCGCAGCACTTCGGATGATCAGACGTATCAGTTCCTTAATTGGAATCACCCGCTTTTTGATTCTGCTGTCAGCCACACATTCCCGGTATTTCCGCTCCCACTCCAGACCGAAGGAATCTTCCAGAGCATACCCTTTGATGGTAAGAATCTCGTGAGGGCACATGAGATACCAGTCGCCCTCTATGTTTTCTTTCGCTGTCTTCCAAAACAGGTCCGGATAACAGACCGCCGGAAATACATCATGGGCTTTCATCCTGTCATCTCCATTATTTGTGCGCAGGCTTAAAAATTCAGGAAGATCTCTGTGCCATGCATCCAGATAGACAGCCACTGCCCCCTGCCGGACACCAAGCTGGTCCACTGCCACTGCCGTATCATTTGCCAGTTTGATCCAGCGGATAACACCTCCTGCTGCTCCTTCAAACCCACGGATATCACTGCCTGCGGCCCTCACTTTTCCAAAATACAGCCCCATACCGCCGCCAAATTTGCTGACCTTTGCAAAATTGTCGATACTGCGGTAAATCCCATCCAGACTGTCCGGCACTGTGTCTATGAAGCAGGAGGAAAGCTGGTGATATGGTTTTCTGGCATTTGACAGTGTGGGGGTTGCCATAGTCACCTTTAAGGTGCTGAGCATGTCATAGAAACGCTGGACCCACTTGTCCCTGTTCTTCTTTTCTGGCATAGCCAGATGCATGGCAATGCCCAGAAACATCTCCTGTACGCTTTCCAGGGGAACATTCTGACGGCTTTTGATCACATATCGGTTTAAAAGAAGCTCCAGACCGGAATAATTGAACAGATAATTTCTGTCCTCCTGCATGTATGTCTCGTACTGGAGAATCTCTTCCTTTGAATAATTTTCCAAAATATAGCTGCCATACAGACCCATCTTCGTCAGGCAATGAATCTTATCATAAAAATTGTGTATCTGAAACTTTTCCAGTTCACGCTCTAATCTGCGGGTAAACTGCAGGTATAAAATACGGCCCGCGGCAAATTCCCAGAGAGGTGCTTCCTGGGTAGTCAGTTCCACTGCAGCCTTTGTCAGTAAATCCAGGCGTTCCTCCACCTGGATCCCTTCTCTATAAAAAGTGAGAAATTTGGCAAGCAGGTGCTCCAGGTGATACACATGGTCTGTATATTTGATCTGAATATCTTTGAGAACCATATCCAGTTCCCCGGCTTCCTCAAAATACCCCATGATCTTTCCTCTTGCTTCCCGCCTTCTGCTTCTCTCGTTTCTATATAATATGAAACTTTTCAGCACTTCGTAGTAATTCAGTTCAGTGAGTGAACGCTCTACAATGTCCTGTACCTGTTCTACCTGCAGCGGACAGGACTCCAACGTCTCCTTACGTCCGCTTTGCGCCTCATCCATACAGTATTTTTCAATTTTATGCTCTGCCAGCTCTGCGACTTTTTCAATCTCCTCATTCATATATGGCTGACCGACACTTTTGAATGCCAGCAATACCGCATTTTTAATTTTTTGTATGTCATAGGGTTCTGACTGTCCATTTCTTTTCATAATGATCATGTTTTTCTTCTGCCTCCTCTTCCCTATTCTGCCCACTGTGTCTGTTTTCTAATACCTGTATGATCATGACCGGGAGTCACAAACACAGTTATGTATCCCATCCGGATATGTGGGCCAATGACATTGTAACACAGAGGAAGTGTATACTCAACAATTTTAGTCCAGTTTAATTCTGGATTTTATTCTTACATGGGAAAATACAGGTGAGACAATATAGTGAAAAAGACCTACAATTTATAAAATCATTCTACCATACTGATACTTTTCCTTCTATATATAAAGGGATAAGCACTTTCCCGCCCTTTCAGACCAGCACTTATCCCTTTATAGTTATTTTGTAACTGTTCAGTCCCCTCACAGTTACAGGCAAAAATCCATGCAAAATCGTCTTTGGCGATGGGATTTTTGCTTGGCCGTGGTACACTTTCTTACGGTCAGCGCAGGGAATGCGCAGACCTACTGAATCGTTACGTTATTTTTTACCTGTCAATTATTTTACTGTCTTAACTGTCATCAGCAGTTCCCCAGCTTTAATCTCTTTTCCTTCTTTTACAAGGATTTCATCCATCTCTCCATCCATGAGGGCAATTACATTTGTCTCCATCTTCATAGCCTCTACCACTGCCAGGACCTGATTCCTCTTGACTTTTTCTCCCTGTTTTACTAGTATCTTACTCACAAGACCAGGTATGGAGGCACCCACATGACTCAAGTCATTAGGGTCTGCCATGGGTATGGATTCCACAGTTACCTTTGCACCTTTATCCTGCACAGACACTTCTCTCCGTATGCCGTTCAGTTCAAAGAATACCGTTCTGGTCCCGTCCGGATTCAATTCACTCTTACCCAGATATTTGATAACCAGTGTCTTCCCATCTTCGATCTCCACCCGATTGGTCTCCCCCTCGGCAAGCCCGTGGAAATACACATGACTGCCCAGCCGGGTGATATAACCGTATTCCCTGCGGCTCTTCAAAAAGTCTTCCACTACTTTTGGATAAAAACACCAGCTTATGACCATTCTCCAGTCAGGCTCCGGAACAAATTGTTTCAGCCGTTCTTTTGCCGCTTCAAAATCCATAGGCGGAAGCAATTCGCCCGGGCGGCATGTAATAGGTTCCTCCCCCTTCAAAACCACTCTCTGCAGTTCCTTTGGGAATCCCCACTGCGGCTGTCCCATCATTCCCTTGAAATAGCTGACTGCTGAGTCCGGGAATGTCAGATTTTCTCCGCGTTCCACAATATTTTTCGGTGTCAGGTCATTTTGTACCATAAAAATTGCCAGATCACCTACCATTTTTGAAGATGGAGTTACTTTCACCAGTCCTCCCAGCATCTCATTGACTGTGCGGTACATCTCTTTTACTTCCTCAAACCTATGGCCTAAGCCCAAACTTTCCACCTGCGGCTTTAAGTTGGTATACTGACCTCCGGGGATCTCATAGCGGTAAATGTCTGTTGCCGGGTATTTGATTCCCCCTTCAAATGAACGGTATCTCTCTCTCACATCACTCCAGTAATCCGTCAGTTCCTGCAAACGTTCCAGAGACAATCCGGTATCCCTCTCCTGCCCCTGAAGTGCAGCTACAAGGGAATTCATGGACGGCTGGCTGGTGAGGGAGGACATGCTGGATACGGCCGTATCCACAATGTCCACTCCCGCTTCTGCTGCCATGAGCAAAGCTGCTATCTGGTTTCCGCTGGTATCATGGGTGTGAAGATGTATGGGAAGACCTGTTTCTTCTTTCAGCGCCTTTACCAGTTTATGCGCAGCATAAGGCTTGAGAAGCCCTGACATATCTTTGATACAGAGAATATGGGCGCCGCGGTGCTCCAGTTCTTTTGCCATCTTTGTGTAGTATCCCAAGGTGTATTTGTCCTCCTTGGGGTCAGATACATCCCCTGTGTAACACAGCGTTGCCTCTGCGATCTTATTTTGATTCAGGACCTCATCCAGCGCGATTTCCATTCCCGGTATCCAGTTCAGAGAGTCGAAGACGCGGAACACATCAATCCCACTTCTGGCGGCCTCTTTCACAAACTCCCGTATAAGATTGTCCGGATAGTTGGTATATCCCACTGCATTGGCGCCCCGGAGCAGCATCTGGAACGGAACATTCGGTATTTTTTCCCTAAGCAGGTCAAGGCGCTCCCAAGGCGATTCTTTCAAAAAACGGTAGGCCACATCAAAAGTGGCGCCGCCCCACATTTCCAGTGAAAAAGCATCTGCCAGTATCTCTGCAGTACCTTCTGCTCCTTTTACCATATCACGGGTCCTCACTCTGGTCGCAAGAAGAGACTGGTGTGCATCCCGCATCGTCGTGTCTGTGATGAGCAGCTTCTTCTGCTCCAATACCCATCGTTTTACCGCTACAGGTCCCTGGGAATCCAATATCTGTTTCACACCGTCACTTCTCGTTCCTGTCACGCCGGGGAAACGCGGAGGTTCATAGCGGTATTTCCCGGCAGTGGGGTCATTTACCACAATATTCCCTATGTATTTCAGCATTTTTGTAGCTCTGTCCTGGGAACTTTTGATTGAAAACAATTCCGGTGTCTCATCTATAAATTTTGTATGACATCTGCCGGTACGGAACATGGGATGCATTAAAATGTTTTCAATAAATCCTATGTTTGTTTTCACACCGCGCACCCTTGTCTCGCTGAGTGCCCGGAGAGATTTGTTGCAGGCTCCCTCAAAGGTATTGTCATGGGTAGTCACCTTTACAAGAAGGCTGTCATAGTAAGGTGAGATTTCTGCCCCCGCATAGGTATTTCCGCCATCAAGCCGAACTCCAAAACCGCCTCCTGTCCTGTATGCAGTCACTTTACCCGTATCCGGTGCAAAATTATTCTGCGGATCCTCAGTAGTTACCCGGCACTGGATCGCATATCCATGACGCTTTACATCCTCCTGTTTTTCAATACCGATTTCCGGTGCTGCCAGGGTCTTCCCTTCTGCAATGAGAATCTGGGCACGAACTATATCAATATCTGTGACCATCTCCGTCACCGTATGCTCTACCTGAATCCTGGGATTCATTTCAATAAAATAATATCCGCCCTTCCTGTCAACCAGAAACTCAACAGTCCCGGCATTTACATACCCAACTTCTTTTGCTATTTTTACTGCATCCTCACAGATTTTTTCCCGCACATCCTGTGAAATAGCAAATGCAGGCGTAAATTCCACTACTTTCTGATAGCGCCGCTGCAGAGAACAGTCCCTCTCAAAGAGATGGACAATATTCCCGTACCGGTCTGCCAATATCTGCACTTCAATATGTTTTGGCTCCTCCAGGAATTTTTCAATGAAAATGTCTCCACATCCGAAAGCCTTTAAAGCTTCGCTCTGTACCAACGGAAAGGTATCCCTCACTTCCTGCTCATCCGCACATCGGCGCATCCCTCTTCCGCCACCGCCTGCAGAGGCTTTCAGTATCACCGGAAATCCATAAGACACCGCAAGTTCCACAGCCTCATCCGCATCCTGAATCGGCATGGTGGAGCCTGGAACTGTGGGGACACCACATCGTTTAGCGATTTCTTTTGCACTGAGTTTGTCACCCATCTTCTCCAGTACATGGGAAGGCGGTCCGATAAAGGTAATGCCGCTCTCCTCACAGGCCCTGGCAAAATCTGCATTTTCTGAAAGAAAACCATAACCCGGATGAATGGCATCCACCTTGTGTTTCAAAGCAATATCTATAATCATGCCTATATCCAGATATGCCCCCAGCGGACTTTTATTTTCTCCTATCATATAGGATTCATCCGCCTTTGTCCGAAAGACATTGTATTCGTCTTCCTTAGAATAGATTGCTACCGTACTGCGCCCCAAATCGCAGCACGCCCTAAAAATACGGATGGCGATTTCCCCCCTGTTGGCTGCCATCACTTTCTTAAAGTTTTTGCTGCACCTTTCATTAACCATACCTTTCCTCCTGTTTCTTTGACCATAATGTGATTTGTTTCTGTTTTGTCTTTCAGAAAAAGTCATTTGTCTTTTTCTGAAAGACAAAAATATTTATATCCACTATACTCTATTTAAAATAAAAAAGCAAGAACAAAATTCATTTTTTATATGCAGGAAAAAAGGAGGATTATAGTTGCCCCAGTCTCAATAACACAGGAGGCGCAAAGGGAATCTCCCTCTGCGCCTCCTGATATGGCCTGCTGTATTATCCTATGCTGTTGTATCCTTAACTCTTCTATTTCTAACTGCTTCATATGGCTGGTTTCCATTACTTTAAGGTTGCCTGAATTAAGCTGTCATGGTTCCCTTTTGCAAGTTCCTTTACTTTGTCAAGATCCAAATGCATGGCCTCTGAGATCCGTTCACCATATTCTGCGTCCGCCCAGAAACAATGTACTGCATGACGATATTTTATATTTTCAGTCACCGGTGCAATATTGCGCGCCGTGTTTTCAATCAGAAGAGCCTTTTTCTCCTCCTCCATGATACGCCACAAATCCCCTCCCGCCCTGAAGCAGTCATCTGTAGGATCATCCGTGGGATCATAGGCATACATGGCTCCCTCTAAATCCAGGGGCGGCTCCATCACTTCCGGCTGCGAGGACCATATCCCTGCACTGTTGGGGGAATATGACGGTGCTCTTCCATAGTTACCGTCCACACGCATGGCGCCATCCCGGTGATAATCATTGACCTGACATTTTGCACGATTTACCGGAATCTCATTGTAATTGACTCCCAGGCGGTATCTGTGGGCATCCCCATATACAAACAACCGTCCCTGCAGAAACTTATCCGGTGAAAATCCAATACCCGGCACCACGTGGGCCGGTGTAAAAGCGGCCTGTTCAACCTCCGCAAAATAATTTTCCGGATTTCTGTTCAGCTCCAGCTCGCCGACTTCTATAAGGGGATATTCTCTGTGCCTCCAAATTTTTGTAATATCAAAGGGGTTCTCATAATGGTTTCTCGCCTGATCCTCTGTCATGATCTGTACATACATGGTCCACTTGGGGTAATCGCCCTGCTCAATGGCCTCAAAGAGGTCACGTCCATGGCTCTCCCGATCCATACCGCATATTTTCTCTGCCTCATCATCTGTCAGGTTTTTGATTCCCTGCTGTGTATGGAAATGAAATTTACACCAGAACCGTTCATTTTTTTCATTATAAAAAGAATATGTATGCTCACCATAAAAATGCATATTCCTGAAGGATGCCGGGATTCCCCTGTCAGACATCACAATGGTAGTCTGATGGAATGTCTCCGGAAGCAGTGTCCAGAAATCCCAATTGTTCTGCGCAGAACGCATGCCTGACCTGGGGTCCCGCTTTACTGCCCGGTTTAAATCCGGAAAATTATGTACATCACGCAGGAAAAATGTGGGGGTGTTGTTTCCAACCAAATCCCAGTTTCCCTCTTCCGTGTAAAATTTCACAGCCACACCACGGATATCACGTTCTGCGTCCGCTGCTCCGCGCTCTCCGGCCACCGTAGAAAAACGGATAAAAAGCTCTGTTTCTGCTCCCAGCTGCAGAACCTTCGCTTTTGTAAACCGGGAAATATCATGGGTAACCGTCAGCTTTCCATAGGCACCCCAGCCTTTTGCATGCATTCTTCGCTCAGGAATGACTTCCCGGTCAAAATGCGCCAGTTTCTCCATCAGCCACACATCCTGCATAACTACCGGACCTCTTGAGCCGGCTGTCAGAGAATGCTCATTTTCTGCCACAGGCGCACCTGCCTCATTCGTAAGTTTCCATTTGTTTTCTTCCATGCTTCAATCTCCTTTTCTTCAGACACCTCCGTGATCAATAAGGTAACTTGTGTATCGTGGTAAATGTTTTTATTATGCCTCTTAACATTTTGTGCCATTTATATATTTATAACATATATTTAGTTGTTTTTCTGTAACTCTATCACATATTGTCATTCCTTCATCATATCACATTTCGTCATAATATACATTATATTTTTTATTTTTTCAAATATCATACATTTCAAACATGTATCAACCAATACACAAAAAGACCTGAAACGGATCCCCGTTTCAAGCCTTTTTGAAATGCACAAGAGATTATCTTCCTCTGTGCTTTTCCTTTCTTTTCTGCTGCCTAAGAGCAAATTTTCTCTGCTCCTCCTCTTCCCTTTTCTCTTTGGTAAAGGATTTGCGTTTCTCTTTGTTTTCCTCATGCTGGAGCTTCAGAGCCTGCTGGGCTTTTGTGCCAATGCCTGTCCGGTTCATCTGCTTTTTCACCTCACGCAGCATCCTTTTCGGATTCCTGTGCTCTGTTCTTCTCCCCGCTTCGGCAACAGCCGGACTGAAACTTAAACGATACCAGTTCTGACTGATAAATTCCTGTACCTCATACTCCTTTGGCTCCGGCCCAAATGTGACTTTACATACGGAGCGGCCTCCGTTGTCTGCTCGTTCACACAGGCCAATCCAAAAGGGGTCCTGAAAAAACACCTTCACTGTTATCGAAATTCTGTCCATAATCGTTCCTCCTTGAAATGTTTTAATGGACTGTGAGGAATACCTTCCGTGTATCGCTGCACATGTCCGGCAAAGAAGGGACGACCTAAGGAGGAAGGTTACTTACAGACTGAGCCATTTGCCAGCTCTGACTGCGCCCGGACTACCGGCCGGGTCTGTATGGCTTTGCCATACGTTGTGTTTTTATCTTTGCATTTATAGTATAACGTATTTATATAAATTGTGCCACCTTTCACGGCATGTTGTCATGATAGATATTGTTTTAATTTCTCTATCGGTAGCAGGTCTGCCGGGGGCCGTTCTACGGTATCAAGTGTAACCGGATTTGTCTCAAAATTCGCAACTTGTATTTCCCCTCTAAAAATGCCCATTTTAAGCGATTTAGAACGGCGTCCCCTCCAAATCATAAGGCGTAATCTGATAAACATAATAATTCAACCAATTTGTATACAAATTATTCGCATGAGCTCTCCACAACAAAAGAGGCTTATTATCCGGATCATTTTCAGGATAATAATTCTTCGGAAGCTTTATATCCATCCCTTTCCCTTTATCCCTCTTATATTCCCCGTCCAAAGTCACGCGGTCATATTCCGGATGCCCCATAACAAAGATCTGGCGCCCATCCATTGCCATGCAGAGGAATACCCCGGCTTCCTCCGATTCAGCCAGCACAGTCAGAGCCTCACAGGCATGGATATCCTCCGCCGTCACTTCTGTATGACGGGAATGGGGAGCTAAAAATTCATCATCAAATCCACGCACAAGCGGCACCTTACGGTTTTTCACTTTATGGCTGAAAAGACCGAACACCTTGTGGTCCATCATTTTCTTCTCCAGCCCATAATGATAGTAAAGTCCTGCCTGGGCAGCCCAGCACAGATAGATCGTGGAAGTGACATTGGTTTTCGTCCACTCCATGATTTCTTTTAACTCTTCCCAGTAGTCCACTTCCTCGAACTCCATCTGTTCCACCGGTGCGCCTGTAATGATCATTCCGTCAAACTTATGAGCCTTTACCTGGTCAAAAGTCTCATAAAATTTATTTAGATGACTGGTGGCTGTATTCTTTGATTCATGGGTTGCAACCATCATAAAGGACACATCCACCTGCAGAGGCGTATTGGACAAAGAACGCAGAAGCTGCAGTTCTGTCTCCTCCTTGAGCGGCATCAGATTTAAAATCAGGATTCGGATAGGACGGATATCCTGATGGACTGCACGACCCTCATCCATGACGAATATATTTTCTTTTTCTAGTATTTCCTTAACCGGCAAGTCGCTTTGTATTTTAATGGGCATTTTTCTTCCTTCTTTCTTTATTATTTTTCTTTACATCAGGGGCGCAAAGATACGCAGCACTTTTCCCATGATCCTGGTAAAAAGACTCAGGCGTTTATAGTCTGCCACTGAAATCTTCACACATTTCTTTTTCGTATTCTGAAAGTCCCGCTCCACATAGGGGATCTGGGAGTTCCGATAAAAGAGAACTCCATCCTCAAAATGATGATAAAAGCTTCTGTAATCCATATTCACAGTACCCACAACAGCCTTCTCGTGATCCGAAGTAAAAACTTTGGCGTGGACAAATCCGGGCGTGTATTCATAGATTTCCACACCGGCCTCCAAAAGCTCATTGTAGTAGGTCTTCGCAAGGGCAAAGGCAGTTTTTTTATCCGGAATATGGGGCATGATGATGCAGACTTCCACACCACGTTTTGCGGCATAGGTCAGAGCCAGGATCATCTCATGATCCAG
>ENA-UAPG01000679-UAPG01000679.1-human-gut-metagenome-genome-assembly--contig:-NODE-679-length-10796-cov-11.013034_pt1 | contig 10796 bp, 13 predicted proteins | sample MGYA00243478_ERZ654573 | MGnify/ENA primary metagenome ERZ654573 (study PRJEB26926, sample SAMN06164711) | human gut metagenome | biome: ENVO:00009003; feature: ENVO:2100002; material: ENVO:00002003... | reverse complement strand
ATTGTCTGCGATTTTGTAATAATTATAAAGTCCTCTGACTTCAGCATTGTATTGCTGCACAATTTCAAGGTCGTCATTGCTGATTAGATAGGTTCGGTGGACAGGATTAAATAGTTCCTTTCCGTTTTGATATCTGATTTCAAGAGCCTTATAATCCATGAGCTTTTTCTGCCATTTTTCACGGGGAACATACAGCTTTACCTTACCGCTTCTAGTACGCCTTGTTTGGCCATTTTTATCTTCACGCAGACTTTCATTGTCTGACACGAAAATATCATAGCTGAGAAAGCGGGCCATATCACGGGCATTCGTTATCAGCGTTTTTTCTTCTGACAATTCCAGCTTCAAGGTTTCTGACAGAAATTGTTTGATATCTGCCTTGATTTCCTCCGCGTCCTGCTTACTGCCTGTTACTCCGCACAACCAGTCATCTGCATATCGCACATAAAACAGACGCCGGTATCCGCTGTCCTGCGGATTGGAGTATTCGCATTTCAACATTTCACTTCGGATAGCATGAATCCTGTCATTTGCTGTTTTGCGTTCTTCTGCCGTCATATCTGCCCATTTATCCTTTGTGTATAACTTATACCGCAGATATTTAAGCTTCTGTTCCCACCTTGCGTATTCTTCGGACTTCTGACGCTTTTTTCCACACTCAAACTCTTTCATGTAAATTTCCATGTATCTGTCCAGTTCGTTCAGATATACGTTTGACATAATTGGACTGATAATCGAGCCTTGTGGAGTGCCGGAATAGGTATTATGAAATGTCCAGTCCTCCACATATCCCGCTTTCAGAAATTTCCATAACAATGCAATAAAGTATTCGTCATGAATACGCCTGCGCAGAATATTTATCAGTACCGTGTGGTCGATGTTGTCAAAAAATCCGAAGATATCGCCCTCTATGAACCATTTTACACCTGTGAAAGTGCCTTGTATCTGCTGCAAAGCTGTGTGGCAGCTTCGATTCGGACGGAACCCGTGTGACAAATTGGAAAATGTCGGCTCATAAATGCTCTCTAATATCAGCCGCACGACTTCCTGCACCAGCTTATCGTCAAAGGATGGAATACCCAAAGGGCGTTTTTTCCCATTCTTTTTCTCAATATAAGTGCGCCGTGCGGGATTCGGCTGGTAGCTGTGGTCTTTCACTTTTTCTATCAGCTTTCGTATCCTGTCCATGCTCATACCGTCTATAGTTTTTCCGTCTGCTCCTGCGGTCATGTTTCCCTCACTGGCATAGATATTCTGATACGCCAGAAGATAAAATTCCTCATTATACAAATTCCGGTACAAGCGTTCATAATGATACCCCTCATTACCTGCTTTTGATTTCAGACTGTTTAACACATCAATTGGATTTCTCAATGCCTCACGCACCTTTCCTTTCTTTGTATTAAGAGATAAACTGCTGCCCTTCGCCATGTGCATGGTTTTCCCATACTCGGACTACTACGGCGGCTCCGTTGCCGTGCCGGATATTTAGCGTCATCTTTCTTGAGCTTTTAGGTCTTGAAATTTCTCACCTTGCGGCATTACGCATAGCTTAAAAAAGCGTTCCGGTTTAGGCAATCTCCGTTTAGACGGTTAGAAACACAGCCTGTCAGATTGTCGGATAGAATGTTCGTCCTTTTCCATTTATTATGGCTGGTCGGTGCAAATATCCCGGACTGCCGCGCCAGCTATCTACGCAGCTCCTGCACCGCCTGACACCTAAACTATCGTGTGCCAGGGACTCGACTATGACCCCTCGGACTATTCATAAAGCAATCAAGCCTTTATCCTCATATCTGACCTTTCCCCTTGCCATTCAGTCGCAGTTTTGATAGTTAAACTGACTTATGACGTTGCCAACATGCTACACTCCCTGTCCGGTTTCCCTTTCAGATAAGTTGGTTGGAGAGGATTGTGGGTATAAAACCCGGATATTTTTCAATCCCTGCTTTGCTAAAGCAGATTTTCTAACCGTCCGCGTTCGTAACAACATTGTGCTGTTGTTACGCCCTTACGGACGCACTGGCCGTATCAACGAACCCCTCCGCCTTATTGTTTTTTAATGCTGCTTTTACCTTCATGCCCTTTTCGATTAAATAATTCTTCACTTTCATTCATTGACCTCCTGGTTTAATTTTTTTAATAATTTCTGAAAAATAAAAACAGGCCAAATATTAGCCCATTTCCTTATATGTCTTTATGCACAGGTTACAACCGCCCATTACCGAAGTTTTCAGCGGACCTCCCTGTTACTTTTATTTTTTATTGGAGGATTTAAAAACACCCGTAATTCATCACTACATGGCACATACTGCCTTCCATTTTCCTCGCAGACAAATATATCAAAGACTTTTCCGCCTGCAGCTTTATAAAATTCCTCATAGTCATACGGATATTTTCTCCATGGTTCATCAAATGACACTAAACCAAGATCACGGTCCTCCCGTGTCTTATGTGCACGCGCATAAAAGTCGCCGTCCTCCTCATTAAATTTCCGTAGAGGATAAAAATGGAATCCCCCATACTCAAATCTTATCCTATCCATGTTTTCTCCCTATCTGTCAACATGATAATCCTGTCGTCTTATTAATTTGAGTCTGATCACGAATCCGGTTCACATACACATCCTTTCTACCAATCGGTGAATATTTTCTAAAGGCTATTTCATTTCTATTTATCTTCTACCTTTACTCGCTGTAAACTCGCAGGTTACAGCGGTCCTGCTGATTAGAATTGATATTTTCCTCAATAATGGTATTGTTCTGTAACGTCTTCTCCCTCCTTTATAACTCCGCTTTGATATCTTTAAGTAATTTAGAAATGAAATATTATCCCTTTGATTACGGAGTACAGTACCGCCCTGCATTCTTCTGGTCAAGTATCCAGATATGTTCTTTACACTACCCCGCTCCATTTATTTTCACCTATTATACACGCAAAAAAAGTAGGCTGATGAATCAGCCTACCACAGTGATACTCATTATTCACTATTACTTTAATTTTTCTTCCATATCCTCTAAATAGGGAAAAAACAACTGGCATTCGCAATCACCATAAAGTGCTTCTCCACATACCGGACATTCCTCTATATCACATCCCAAATGGTGAAAACTCCCAAATGGTGCTAAACAATCTGGACAGCTATCATCTTCGCCAAATACATCCTCAAACCTTTTCTCTGCCCCAAAAATGATACGCGGGTAACTCTTTCCATTACAATTGCATATCCCTATTTTACAGCCCACACGTTCCAGCATTTCTCCGCCACAAATCTTACAAATAGCCATAATTGTACTCTCCTTGAATTGTTAGGATGGGGTTCCCATGTCTACTAAAAGCATGAAAATATGAAATACAAATAAAAACATACAGCCTATCACTTTGACACTGAATGATGCAACTTTTAATATTGCATACGCAATTCCAAGTAATAATTTCCCTATAAATTTTATCATAGCACATAATATGGTCATATTCAATCTTCTCCTTCGTCTTCAAATCCAGTGAATGAACTATAGAAATTTAGCAGATTAAAATCCTTTTCTGTCGCCTGGTTCGCCGTCTCCGCTGATCGTTCACTCTCACTTTGGGGTTCCTGTTTCTCTTTTGTTTTCGTGTCACTTCCAGTAACTGCAGGAATAGTAGTCGTCTGCACTGATCTCAGTACGTCTTCCAATGCACGTTTTGTCAGTTCACGGAAGTATTCCTCTTGCTCTCTTATGTTTGAGAGGATACTTTCCAATTTCTCATATTCAGCCTTCTGTTTCAGATACTCTGAATAATAGATTACCGCCTCGGCAATATAGTCATTTTGAGAAGTAAACAGCTCCCGGTTGTACTCTTCCAGACAGGTAAGTGCCTGGAAATGTGCCGGGTTATTTTTATAAAGCCGAAGCGTTGTAACATATTTATCGTCCATTTATGGCCTCCTTAACCGGCCATATTCTGCCTGGCCTTCCATATGCTCTTTAAAGTTTCTTCATATCCTCTTGCATTTGCATGTATATCCGGAATACAGATTACGTCCTTACCCTCGTTATCACCAAAATTCTGCATGATTGCGGCTCCTCCACCCATAAAGATTATTTTTTCCAAATGCAGATTGTATCCGTGCTTTTTTATCAGGTTATAAATGTATTCCGTATATTGGTTCAATGCCTTTCGGATTACACGAAGATAGGCTTCGTCACCCGCATATGTCCCCGTCCGCATTATCGTTTCAATGATATATGGTTTGGCTTTTTCCCCAAACTCAGCCATTAATACCTCATTTACATTGGATATACACTTTATTGTACCGTTATTATCTATAATAGGCGGTGCTCCACTAGGTCGCATATTTTCTATTGGAACTCCATCAACGGTTCCTCCTCCAATATCTACGAGAAGGCAGGATTTTCCCTGTGTCTCTGCCAATATATCTGTGATTGCTGCAAACCCCTGCATATATACGCTAACGCCTTCCAGAAAGACATTGAACTCTTCTCCCTGATAACGGAAAGATAACTCCCTTTCCCTGCCCAAGTATTTCCTGAATGCTTTCATTTGCGATTCATACCACCTCGGTGGTAATCCTGTAGCCAGCCTGACCGCCGCCTGATTCTTTCCTCTGGCTTTCAATTCAGCGGCAAGTGACGCCAATGTGAGAATGTAGTAATCATCATCCACTGTTTTATCGACTTTTGTATCCACATCTTCCCTACTGCCACCGATTGAGTAATACTTACCTTTAAACTCCAAAATCTGATTTAGATTACTGGACTTCACCTTATTCTGTGTTACTGTAGACAAAAATGCGGTATTCGCTGTTTTCATCTGTCTGTTACCATGGTCGATTCCAAGTATTTCTCTATCCATAATGAACTGTCTCCTCCTTATGTTTAATATTCTCCAGAATGTTCCAAAAGTTCGACTTCTTCAACCGCTTCTCCAAAGCCCTCATCATCTTCCCAGTCTGGTGCATGTTGCTTTAATATCATAACAAGATTTCCCTTGTCATTAATTACAAAACCCACATAACAGTCTTCTGATTCCTTTCCTGACTGTAATAACTCTATGATTTGGTCAATCTCATACATTTTCATCGTTTCTACCTCTTCTATATGTCATAACGCATTTTAACGGCTTCCAGAAAATATTTTGCATATGGGCAATCAAAGATTTCTTCAACTGTATAATCTGAACTGTCTTTCCCTATATGATAACCTTCTATTGAATCGTCCCGTTTTACTTCCTGTGAAAATCCGGTATAGAGATTTATCGCCAGCCGCGTTACCTTCACAGTAGCAGATGTCTGCCAACCAGCAAATAAAACCAACGGATTCACCTGCAAAGTATTTTGATCCACAATTTTTGAAAAAGCTGCCCTTGTCTTGTCACAGATACCAAGAGTATATATCATAGCAATTTCTTCACTGTCCCTGCGTGAATTTGGAAGTTCCCGCACCTTTTCATAAAAGAAACGCTCATGTGCTTCATCGGCAAATACTATGTCCATTACCTCCAACTTGTTAATATCAAACATACATTTCCTCCACTTCTTATTTGGCAGTTATAATTCCTGCAGGATAGATTCAATATTCTCGTTAAATATCTTTTGCAAGACTAAAATGACTTTGTAGGACGGCTTTTGTTGCCCGTATTCAATTCTCTGATATGTGCGGAGACTGATATCCAGCTTGTCCGCCAATTCCCACTGTGTCAAATTCTTCTCTATGCGTAATTGTCTAACCCTAGTAACTGCTCATCACCCCCTTTACTCATGCATATTGAAGGGAGATGTCACCATTCATCACCACTTGATTCATAACAGAATTGCTTAATGTGAATGTCGCATTATATAAGGCGGTTAGCAGCACTGCACGCATATTCCTGATTTTTGTTTTCGTCTCTGACAGGCTGTTTAAAATAAACTGTATTCTAAACATATCTAATTTCCAAAACACCGATTTAACAATGGCTGTTGGCTTTTCTTCCTGGTTAATACGAATTGTATCCTTCGTTGAAGTCAGTACGTCAACTGCAATTCCCACAATTTCATCCAGACGGTCAACATCAAAGGGACGATCAATACATATCGCATCATATCCAATCTTTTCTCTAAATGCATGTAATGTTTTTTGATAGGACTGGACTGGATTGGTATAATCTGTCGTTGAAATATCTGTGGTAATATGTGTATTTGTCTGCCTGTTACCAGATAGTGCTGTACTTTCTGAAAAGTGGCACCTGCTATTTTGCGGTGTGGTAGGTATCTCTTTTTGGGGTGATACCCTCTCTCTTTTTGGGGAGACAGCTCCCTCACCAAAGACTGCCATCTCACTATTATTCACAGTAAAGCACTGTTCTTCAACGATTTCCTCTACAATGTCCTCCCCCCTGTCTCCCATAGAAGGGATAGGGGCCTCATAACAGTGCGGATACGTTAATTCTTTCAATTTCTCAACAATCAACTCAATATACAGTACATTATTTACAACAAGTCCATTCAAGTTGATTGTCCTGAATACTCTTTTTATTACGCCTAATTTCTCCAAGAAGATGATTGCATTAGTAGCTTCTTTTTTACTCAAACCAAACTGTTCCGCAATCTGTTGATAACTTCTCTGGAGTAAATCAGCTTTAAATTTCTTACGGATTGCAATGATCTGTCCAGTGCTTTCGTCTCTCAATTCAGTAGGACGATACCAATAGACAATATCTGATAATATAACGATTGCAGCCAAATGCGGTTTTCCCGTCTCTTTCACAATCGTCTTGTACCATGCTTGTGGTGTAATGTTGCCGGTAATACTGATTTCGGCACTTGCATCTACGATTCGATTTCCTGTCGTATACTCTCGCATCACTCTCACCTGCCCTTCTTCTCAAGAGAAGTACAGATGGTGCGTAATCTTTTGTCTGATTTCTTTGCTGTCACAGCCAACGAAATACTTACGACCATTGGCAACACTATCAAAAAAATAATCACAATAAATAGTATCTGCATACCCTTTTCCTCCTAAAATGCATAAGAGGACTAAGGTCAGCTAACAAAGTTGCTTCACTTAGTCCTCTATATTCATTTATTTTTAACAGCGCTGTTCTCCCGAAAGAGAGTTTTTACTTCGGACGAAGCAAAAGAAAAGGATATTTGGAATAGGACTAAGTATAAGCAGGTCCCAAACCACCCGGTTGCGACCCCTAGCCCTAAAATATCCCACTCTTTGGAAAACGACACTGGATTTTTAATGAAAAAGCAGTTCGATTGTGGTATAATAAATTAAGACCAAAGTAGCCGCAAACCCTTGATTTCATTGGGTTCCTTGCTAACTTGGTCTTATTATAACACGGTCACCGGCTCCGTTACCGCCAACCAGCGCGTGGACTTCCCCCTTTTTCAAAGAAAAATCCACACCTTTGAGTACCGGTACTCCAAAAGATTTTTCAATCCCCTGCATTTGCAGCACATATGGGTTCATTTTCTCCCTCCTTATTTGCCTGCTGCTTCCTGCAGCCAGTCCGGCGCCTCAACATGATATACATCTTTATATGCTTCCAGGATATTGGACCCATCTACTTTCTTTGCCGCAACCGCAACGTATGCCGGTGCCTCTTTTCCCAGCAGAGAATATGCTGCCAGTGTTGCCTCAGCAACTCCCTGGTCATAGGGAAGCTGTGCGCCGAGTCCCACAACATTGCCTTCTGCAATTTCTTTCGCTATATTATTTCCCAAGTCAATGGTCGTAAGCTTCACATCATCGCCGGTCAAGCCTGCTGCCTTTACAGAGGAGAGCACGCCTTCCATGGGAACATCCCAACTTGCATAGATTCCATTGATCATAGGATACTGTGTTAAGATGGCATCTCCCTGTTCGGAACATCCGTTTTCATCTGTAAATCCCTGTTCTGTCACGATCTCAACATCCGGATATTTGGCTGCCATTGTCTCTTTAAAGCCCCGGTCTCTCTGATTTGTCACAAAAAAGTCCGCATCATAATAGACCATTCCGATCTGTCCTTCTCCGCCAAGAGCTTCCCCCATTAATTCCGCAGCAACACAACCGTTTCCATAGTTATCCGCAGATACACAGCTCACATAATCTTTTCCCGCTGTCATCTCTGACGGAACATTGTCCATAAATACCAGCTTGATCCCCTCATCTGCCGCTTTTTTGAATGCATCAGCGGTAGCTGTGGCGTCTGTCGGAATACTGATGATGACATCCGGATCTTTAGCCATGATGGTCTCTATGTCTGATACCTGCTGCTCTGCTGAAAAATTCGCATCCGTGGTCGCAACGATCTCTATACCCAGATCTTCAAAGGTGGCCTTTAAGCCTTCCAGCTGGGAAGTTGCCCAGTCATTTCCCCCATAATGAAGCGAAATGGCTGCTTTGTATCCGCCGTCACGGATCTGCTGTTTCTCTTCCTCTGTCAATGTAATATCAGATGCCGGGGTTGCCGCTTCTCCATTCGGCCCTGTTGATAAGATCTTACTGCCATCTGCGTCCTGAACGGCCTCATCCGGGGCGTCCGTTTCTTTTTCTGTATCTGTATCTGCTGCTGTATCGGTTTTCGTTTTTGCTGCCGCATCTGAACTATCTGCAGAGTTTCCGCAGCCTGCCATCATCGTCCCGATCATTCCTATTGCTAATATCACACTTACCAATTTTCTTTTCATATTTTACCTGCCCTTTCTATATTTAAATAAGTTTACCTTTAAGAAATTCATAGGAAGTCCTGCACGCAGAAACCGGATCACCGGCATATCCATCTACTTCCACAAGATAATCCTCGTTGTAACCTTTCTGTTTCAGGAAGTCAAGCACCCCGTTAATATCAATACTGCCCGTACCAAGAGGAGCAAACCCGTTTTCATCCAAATCTTTTAAATGTACAAAAGAGATCCTGTCGTAATATTTCTTCACGATTTCCAGAGGGTCTCCTCCGCCTGCCGCAAGATGCGCCAGATCCGGACAAATATCAATTGATGTTCTGGCAAACAGCTTATCAATCTGTTCCGGCGCCTCTGCCATGGAACCCAGATGAGGATGATAGCTTGCTTTCAGCCCGTATTCCGCAAACACATGACCAGCCATATCCAGTCCTTTCCCCAGCAGTGTATAATCTTCTTCCTGGATCCCTTTTCCTCTGATGGCACCTCCGCAGATACCTATATATGTAACGCCAACTTCTTTTGCTGCCTTCGCAACGGTTTCCATATGATACATCTCATCTTCCAGAGCATCCTGATATATAAAGTTTGCTCCCACACAGACACTCATCATTTCTGCGGAATACTTTTGCAGCATGTCTTTCAACACGGAAAGGTCATTACTATATTTTGTAAGGTTGCCTTCCAGGACTTCAATACTTCTGAATCCAACTTCTGTTATGCTTTTCAGGATCTCCTCATCATTCCCCATAGTCAGATACCGAATATCCTTGACACTTGTCACACCGGCACCATCCCCAACAAGGGGGCCGAAACCATTTGTCATATAACCAATTCTCATAAACAATACCTCCGTTTTTGTGCTGTTTATCAAATTTGCGCAAATTTTCTCGATGCAGCAATCATACCCCGTTTGGTTTTATTCGTCAATATCTTTTTCAAATTCTCCTATTTTTTGGTATTTTTTCACAATCTGCACCTTTTCTTATTGTCACTTTTCACACATTGACTTTTTCCGCGCTCCCCCTCATAATATGTTATATAAAAATTTGCGCAAATTATTTTGCCACTGTTACATACTTAGACAAGAGCGCGCGCTCCTGTCAATAAACAAACCAGAAAGGAATATATAACTATGAAACTTGGATTTATCAGTTCGATTCTCGATTCCTCTTCTTTTGAAGAAGTCATTGACACCGCCTCAGAACTTGGTTATGAGTGTGTTGAAGTAGCTTGTTGGCCAAAAGAGAAAGCAGCCAGACGTTATGCCGGGATCACACATATTGATATTGAAGCACTTACCGAAAGCAAGATCGCTTCCCTTAAACAATATTGTCTCTCAAAAAACGTTGCCATATCTGCACTGGCTTATTATCCCAACACTCTGTCAGATGAAATTGACCAGCGTCAAAAGGCAGTGGAGCATTTAAAAGCTATGATCATTGCCGCTCCCAAATTAAATGTCGACACCATCACTACCTTTATCGGCCGTGTACAAACTCTAACCGTAGAGGAGAATCTAACGATCTTCAAAGAGGTATGGACTCCTATCATCCAACTTGCGGAACAGTACAAAGTAAAAATAGCGATTGAAAACTGTCCAATGCTTTTCGGCCCCGAGCAGTGGCCGGGCGGTCAGAACCTTATGACCACCCCTGCGATCTGGCGTAAGGCCTTTGACTTGATCCCAAGCGATTACTTCGGTTTAAACTACGACCCTTCCCACTTTGTCTGGCAGCAGATGGATTACATCAAGCCATTATATGAGTTCAAAGAAAAAATCTTCCATGTACACTATAAAGACATAAAGATCTATCAGGATAAGCTGGAGGATGTAGGAACCATGGCCTACCCCTTAGACTATATGTCCCCAAAACTCCCCGGACTGGGAGACGTGGACTGGGGAAAATATGTATCCGCATTGACCGATATCGGCTACAACGGTTACAGCTGCATAGAAATAGAAGACAAAGCTTTTGAGAGTTCTTCCGAACGGGTGCTGGACGCCCTCCGGCTTTCTTACCGTTACATGAGACAATTTGTTATTTGAGAGGAGAAATAAACATATGAAACCAGAGAAAATAAATATAGGACTTATCGGAGCCGGTTTTATGGCCAAAGCACACTCTATCGCATATGC
>ENA-UAPG01000678-UAPG01000678.1-human-gut-metagenome-genome-assembly--contig:-NODE-678-length-10811-cov-12.374303_pt1 | contig 10811 bp, 10 predicted proteins | sample MGYA00243478_ERZ654573 | MGnify/ENA primary metagenome ERZ654573 (study PRJEB26926, sample SAMN06164711) | human gut metagenome | biome: ENVO:00009003; feature: ENVO:2100002; material: ENVO:00002003... | reverse complement strand
AACCGAGATGAAGCAAAGCGGAATCGAGGTGGCACTGCGGAGTAGAGGCAGTGCGTCGGAACGTCCAAGCTGGCAGCGTTGTGCTTGCACATAAGCGGACAGATTGTACGTTGCGGCATAGGGCGAAAGCCCTCAACCGAGATGAAGCGAAGCGGAATCGAGGTGGCACTGCGGGGCAAAGATGAAGTTGATGAAAGGATTGATACCTATTATGGAAAAAATGGTTAATGTATTTTTCTTCGGTAAGAAATACAGTGTGCCTGCGGATCTGACGATCATGACAGCCATGGAATATGCCGGATATACCCTGAAAAGAGGATGTGGCTGCCGTCATGGTTTCTGCGGAGCATGTGCTACGATATACAGGATCAAAGGAAAGAACGAGCTGAAGACATGTCTTGCCTGTCAGACACAGGTGGAGGAGGGCATGTATGTGGCAAGTATTCCTTTCTTCCCTACAGACAAGAGAACGTATGATATAGAGGAGATCAAACCCACCCAGCAGATCATGATGGAGCTGTATCCGGAAATCTATAGCTGTATCGGATGTAATGCCTGTACAAAAGCCTGTACACAGGATCTGAACGTTATGCAGTACATCGCTTACGCACAGAGAGGTGAATTTGAGAAATGTGCAGAGGAATCCTTTGACTGTGTAAGCTGCGGCTGCTGTTCCGTAAGATGTCCGGCCGGTATTTCTCATCCTATGGTTGGTCTTCTTGCAAGACGCCTCACAGGAAAATATATTGCACCTGAGACAAAACACCTGGAAAACCGTGTGGAGGAGATCCATAAGGGTGCTTACGATGAACTGATCGAGCAGATCATGGAAAAACCCATTACGGAAATGCAGGAACTTTACAATACCAGAGAGATTGAGAAATAAGGAGGATAGCCATGTTTACACCAGAAATGCTTGAGTCCATTAAAAAGGTGGAAGCCACCAGAGACGAGCGTATGGGCATGGAACCCAGACGTATGACTGCTGATGAAAAGGATGCCCTCTTGAAGGCTTATCATCCGGACTATAAAAAAGACGGGTTTACTGAGATTAAGATCGGCCCGAACAAGGGCCAGAAAGCGCCCACAGAGCTGGGACATTTACTCCACTCCAACAGCCGTCTGTTAAATGTGGATATAGATCTGAACAAAGTGGATTATGACGTGGACGTGCTGGTGATCGGCGGCGGCGGAGCAGGCTCTTCTGCAGCCATTGAAGCCCATGAAGCAGGCGCCAATGTTATGATCGTCACAAAACTGCGTATCGGGGATGCCAACACCATGATGGCCGAGGGCGGTATCCAGGCAGCAGATAAGGAAAATGACTCTCCGGTCCAGCACTATCTGGACGCTTTCGGCGGCGGACATTTTGCAGCCAGGCCGGAACTGCTGAAAAGACTGGTCATGGAGGCTCCCGACGCGATCCAGTGGCTGAACAAGCTGGGCGTTATGTTTGACAAGGACGCAGAGGGAAATATGGTTACCACCCACGGCGGCGGTACTTCCAGAAAGAGAATGCATGCCTGCAAGGACTACTCCGGTGCGGAGATCATGCGTACTCTGCGGGATGAGGTTCTAAACCGTCAGATCCCAGTTGTGGAGTTTACTTCCGCAGTGGAATTGATCAAAGATGACAAGGGACAGGTTGCAGGTGCTGTTCTGCAGAATATGGAGACCGATGACTACCTGGTGGCAAAAGCAAAGACAGTCATTATTGCCACAGGCGGTGCAGGACGTCTTCATTACCAGGACTTCCCAACTTCCAACCACTACGGCGCGACCGCAGACGGACTGGTTCTGGGATACCGCGCAGGCGCTCCGCTCTTATACCAGGATACCATTCAGTATCACCCAACAGGTGTTGCTTACCCGGCACAGATTTTCGGTGCTCTGGTCACAGAGAAAGTTCGTTCTCTGGGAGCTATGCTGGTAAACATTGAAGGTGAAGCTTTCATGCATCCTCTGGAGACACGTGACGTGGCAGCAGCTTCCATTATCCGCGAGTGCAGCGACAGGGGAAAAGGTGTGGCCACGCCTCTGGGCAGCGGTGTATGGCTGGATACTCCCATGATCGAAAGGATCGGCGGAGAGGGAACTATTGAAAAACGTATCCCTGCCATGCTTCGTATGTACATGAACTATGACATTGATATGAGAAAACAGCCGATTCTTGTATATCCTACACTCCATTATCAGAACGGTGGTCTGGAAATCGGCGGGGACGGCTACACAAAAGCTATTGATAATCTGCTGGTAGCAGGCGAGGCAGTGGGTGGGATCCACGGAAGAAACCGTCTTATGGGCAACTCTCTTCTGGATATCATTGTATTCGGCCGCAATGCAGGCAAGGCTGCAGCAGCGAAAGCAAAAGAGACAGAACTGGGATCCATGACACTGGAACATATTGAACAATATGCAGAGGAACTGAAAAACGCAGGCATTGCTTCCGATGATGTATCTCCATTACTGCTTCCCAAGTATGCCCGTCATGAAAGATAACAAGTAAGACAGGAGAGTGAACGTATATGCGCGAAATTATGGCAAGCCAGATAACAGATGTCATTGAGGATCTTTGCATTCAGGCCAATGAACATCTGCCTGAGGACGTAAAATGTGCAATTAAAGACTGCAGGGCCTGTGAAGACTGGGAAATCGCACAGGGTGTGCTGGACAATATTATTGAGAACTTTGAAATTGCTGACGAACAGAATGTTCCAATCTGCCAGGATACCGGTATGGCCTGTGTATTCCTGGAAATCGGACAGGATGTACATATTTCAGGCGGCAATTTAAGCGATGCTGTAAATGAAGGCGTACGCCGCGGATATGACAAGGGATATCTGAGAAAATCCGTAGTCAAGGACCCCGTACGCAGAGGTAATACCGGAGACAATACACCGGCTATGATCTATACAGAAATTGTTCCCGGAGAGCAGATCAAAATCACAGTGGGACCAAAAGGGTTCGGAAGTGAGAATATGAGTGCGATCCGCATGTTCAAGCCTTCCGCAGGACTTCAGGGAATCAAAGACTTTATTCTGGAGACCATCGAGACCGCAGGCCCGAACCCATGTCCACCTATGGTAGTGGGCGTGGGCATTGGAGGTACTTTTGATAAGGCGGCTCTTCTCGCAAAGAAAGCACTGATGCGCCCCATTGATTCTTCCAATGAAGACCCATACTATGCAGAGCTGGAAGTGGAAATGCTGGACAAGATCAACAAGCTTGGCATCGGTCCCCAGGGATTCGGCGGCAAGACCACAGCCATTGGCCTGAACATTGAAACCATGCCTACACATATTGCAGGTATGCCATGTGCCATCAATATCAACTGCCACGTGACCCGCCACAAAACGGAGGTGATTTAAATGGAAAAACATATTACACTGCCCCTCACCGAGGAACTGGCAAAAACGCTCCATGCAGGAGATACCGTATATGTGACCGGAACGATCTATACCTCACGTGACGCAGGCCACAAGCGTATGTGCGAAGCCCTGGCAAGAGGCGAGGAACTTCCTTTTGATCCGGCAGATGCCACGATATATTATGTAGGTCCTACACCTGCAAAACCCGGTCAGGTGATCGGCTCCGCAGGCCCGACTACCAGCGGACGTATGGATGCCTATGCGCCCACTATGATGTCTGTGGGGGCCAGAGGCATGATTGGTAAAGGTGCCCGTCTTCCGGAAGTGATAGAGGCTATGAAAAAATACAGCGGTGTTTATTTCGGAGCCATCGGCGGAGCAGGCGCCCTGCTTGCAAAATGTATCAAGAAGGCAGAGCTTATTGCGTATGAAGACCTGGGTGCGGAGGCGCTGAGAAAATTATATGTGGAGGATATGCCTCTGTTCGTTATCATTGACAGCGAGGGAAAGAACCTGTACGAAGAGGGAAGAGCCGCATATCTGGCACAACATAAAGAATAACAGACAGCAAAGACGAGCCTATAGAGACAGACCGCTTCTGAAATGACAGGAGCGGTCTTTGATAACACATTAAAAGAGGGAATGGAGAAAATATAATGACAAACCTATTAGAAGCACTTATGATACTCTGCTTCGGCTTATCATGGCCGATCTCAATCCGTAAATCCTGGATTTCCAGAACAGCAAAAGGAAAGAGCCTGTTCTTTGAATTTTTTATCTGGATCGGTTATGTATTCGGTATTGCCCGTAAAGTGATCCTGTGGATGGAAGCAGGGGCAGCAGGTACCTCACTTGACTGGCTGTTCTATTTGGGATGGTTCTTCTACATACTGAATATTGTGGAGATTTCTATTGATATGGCGCTTTACTTTAGAAATGTAAAACTGGATAAGGCAAGAGAAAAAGCCTGAGATCACCAAAACTCTTCCCCGGATAGTGGTCTGCAGACAAGGATCATATAGGTTCACAGCCCGGTTCTAAGATTTTGATTCGTTACATAAACTGATACAGAATGTGACCGGGGGCCGGACATGAACAGACAGAGATGGAAAAAATATGGTTTTATGGCAGAGGTCATTGTGCTGACCCTGACAGCCGCGCTTTGCTGGAAAGATGTTTCACAAGGTGCCTTTGCCGCCGGACATGGCGCAGAGCAGGCAGAGAATAACTCTTCGTCAGAAAGTGGAGAGGATTCCGGCACGGGCAGTGGAGGGAATTCCGGTACGGACAGTGGAGAGGATTCAGGCACGGTCAGTGGAGGGAATTCAGGCGCGGACAGTGGAGAGGATTCAGGCACGGGCAGCGGAGTGAATTCCGGCACCGACAGTGCAGAGGATTCCGGCACGGGCAGCGGAGGGAATTCCGGCGCCGACAGTACGGGGAAGGACTACATAAAGTGGGTGGACTTCCATGTGACAAGTGAGGCCATGCGGCAGGCCTGTGCCTACGATGTGGATACATATGGGCAGGAAGGCCATCTTAACTGGGTGGACCTGCTGGCTTATCTGGGAGCCAGATACGGCGGTGATTTCAAGCAGTATAAGGCAAAAGACATGGATAAGATTGCCGAAAGGCTTCAAAAAGGTGAGACTACAGTGGAAAAACTGTCCGCTGAGATCAAATCTTTTGATTACTATCGGGAAGCCTACGGTGCAGTTCTGGATGGGCTGGTGGGAGAATACCAGATAGAGGCAGAAGACCAGGGACAGGGCGCCCAGGGGCAGGAGAGCCAGGGGGAAGTAAGCTGGACAAAAAAGTACGGTCTGAAAGGCTACAGCCCTATAGCAAAAAGTTTTCCCTATAACGACTATGACGATTTCGGTGTGGCCAGAAGTTATGGCTACAGGCGGGAACATCTGGGACACGACATGATGGGGCAGACAGGTACTCCCATTGTTGCGGTGGAATCCGGCTACGTTTCAGCCATGGGATGGAACCAGTATGGGGGCTGGCGGCTGGGTATCAGCAGCTTTGACGGCAGACGGTATTATTATTACGCTCACCTGCGGCAGAATTTTCCCTACTGCAAATCCCTGGAAGTGGGCAGCATTGTGCAGGCCGGGGATGTGATCGGTTATATGGGCCGTACCGGATACAGCGCCAAAGAAAATGTGAACAACATTGACACCACCCATCTGCATTTTGGACTGCAGCTTATCTTTGACGAATCCCAGAGAGAGGGAAACCATGAAATCTGGGTGGATGTCTATGAACTGGTGAAGTTTTTGTATAAGAACCAGTCAGAGGTGGTGAGAGATGATGCCACAAAAGAATGATCAAGAGTATATCAGATAAAGGACCCTGAGGCTTCGGCGTATTTGGAGTCAGACCAGGGAAAACAGACAGCGGACATTGATCCCGCAAACAAGTAAGATGTATTTTTCAGTCCAAAAAGAAATAAAAAGTTTTTACATTTTTAGAAAAAGAGGCCGTATCAAAAGGAACAGTGACGATTTGCTGTCCTTTTGATACGGCCTTTTGATCATGCAAGAATTCTGGCCAGAACCACAAGCACATATACGTGCAGGGGATAATACACGTAGAAAAAGTATTTCATCCTTCTTCCCCGCTGTCCGTTATATAGCAGGATAAAGGGAAGGGAAAGGATCATAAACCACTGGTCATTCAGAATGAACAGATTTTCATAGGTCATTCCCCCGCCTGCTGCAGAGAGAAAGAAGAACCCGGACATAAGTACATAGAAGACGGAAAGACCAATTTTTTTATCCCTGAGAAAATAAAATCCGATTCCAAGGGCCACCCAGAACACAGAGCCTTCCACAAAGATTGGTGAGGGGATCAGAGTGCTTAATACGCGGACAGCCATTCTTCCTATAAATGAAACACCGGCGGCATTTCCCAGAAACAGGGTGACTGCAATGCTGGAAAATACAGGGATCAGGAACATAGCCAGGGCAGCACCTGTTTTTTTTCGGTTTTTTTCCTTTACACTTTCAATCAAAAGTTCCACAGCCCAGATATAAAGCCCTACAAGAAACAAAGTGGCAAACATGCCGTTAATTACCATGGCACCATTGGGATGAGGCAGATAAGAGTTGATCAGGTCATTGCCCACGGACATGAGAACAGAGGCGATATACAGCCGTTTGAGATAAGCTTTCCGGTCATGGGTATGGGAAAAGCCCTCTGCCATTGCAAACAGAAACAGCGGTGCGGAAATCCGTCCAAGCAGAGTGAAAAAATGGGGGACAGGCAGGATCCCGCCGCCCAGATAATAGTAAATATGGTCAAGCGTCATAAGTAAAAGAGCCAAAACCTTCAGGGAATAGGAAGTAAATCCCCATCCGGAGATACTTTTTTTGTCTGGTGATGCAATTATATTCATTTTTATTCCTCCGTATTTGCTGTATTTCAGTTACAGATTATAAACAATGAAAGGGGAGTTATCCATCGATTAACCTTACATTTTTGGGTCGAATGTTACAAATTTGTAATATAGTTCAAATTTACCCAAATCACTGACAAGAGAAAGAACAGATACTTTGGTACAATAAAAGGAAAACAAAAGGCAGACAGCAAGATACCGGAGGTTTGCAGGACAGATATGGGGCAGATTGCTCCATATCTGTGCATCGCGAAGCGTGTTACTGTTTACAGAACTGCGCTTTTTGCAGGGCTGTAAATAGTAACATTAGCTGTGAATGGCAGTAACAAAAGGATTGACATTTGTCTGAAAAAATAGTAGACATAAGGTAACCGGCTGTAAGTATAAAAAGGATGAGGATAAAATATGAGATATACAGATTATGTTTTTCAGGTGCCCGAGGAGAAAATCGTACGGTTGATCACAGATACAGATGCAAAAAATGAAGCGGATGACGACTTTGCCGTGGTACAGGCGCTTCTCAGCCCCAAAATAGAAAATGTAGGTTTAGTGGCTGCCCATTATGGTACAGACAGAGATAGGGACAGTATGGAGAAAAGCTACAGAGAGTTGGAAACTTTGGTAGGGAAGATGGGATTTGACGGGCAGGTGCCCCTGTATCACGGTGCGCCCTGCGGTCTGCCCGATGCGGGGACTTTTATAGAAAGTGAAGGAGCAAGGCTGATCGTGGAGGAGGCTATGAAGGGGGATGACAGGCCTTTGTTTGCCGTTTTTCTGGGGCCGCTGACAGATATAGCCAGCGCTTATCTGATGGAACCACGTATTGCTAAAAGGCTGACTGTTATCTGGATCGGAGGAGGGCTTTATCCCGACGGCGGTGAGGAGTTCAATCTGGGCAATGACATTCATGCGGCAAATGTAGTGTTTGGATCTGATATGGAAGTGTGGCAGGTGCCTAAGAACGTCTACGAGATGATGCCGGTAACTTTGGCAGAGCTTGAACTGCGGGTAAGACCCTGCGGGGAGATCGGTGAATATCTCTGTGACCAGCTCATGGAACATGCTATGACAGAGCAGCCAAGGAAGAGTGCGTTTAGGACAGGGGAATCCTGGGTGCTGGGAGATTCACCGGCAGTTGGACTGATCCTTTATGAAGACAGGTTTTCTTTTGAGTGGAAACAGGCTCCTGCAGTGGGGGCTGACATGAACTATATACATACGGGCAGATTCCGTCCTATAAGAGTTTACAATAAAATAGATTCCCGGTTGATACTGGAGGATCTCTATGCCAAGCTGGCTTTATTTGCACAAAAGCGGAGGGAAGCAGATGGAGTATGTAAAAGATGAAATGGTATTTGAACGGGAATTTCCCTATCGGATGTTTTTATCAAATTCCCGGCAGATGTATCTGCATTCTCATGACCTTTTAGAGATCAATCATGTAAAAGAGGGAAGCGGCTATTATCTGATAGAAGAGAAAGAATATGAGATACACCCGGGGGATATTTTTATCATCAATAATCAGGAACGCCATATGGCAGTGCATGACGGCAGCCTTGTGTTGGAAGTCATAGTGTTTGACCCCTCTCTTTTGTGGGAGCAGAGGCGGGGATACCAGTTTCTGGAGCCTTTTTTCAACAGAAGCACATCCTTTACCAACTGTATCAGAAAAGACACGCAGGGGTATGAGGGTCTGATGGAGGCATTTTCTCATATCCGTCTGGAGTACAGGGATAAAAAAGCAGGGTGGGAACTGTTCGTAAAATCCTGGACGCAGCTTTTTATGGCGGAGTTGTACCGTATTTATCTGGAAATACAGAGTGAGGAGGAACAGACGGCAGGCCGGCATCAGATCTTCACACGGCTTCAGCCTGTGGTGGACTATATTCACGAGCATTATCTGGAGCAGATCGAACTGGATGATCTGGTGAAAGTAGCGATGATGAACAAGAGTTATCTTTGTTCCTGCTTCAAGAATGTGCTCCACATTCGGATGTTTGAATACATTGACCAACTGCGCATAGACAGGGCCTGTATGCTGCTGTCCACTACCAGCCATACCATCACGGAGATTGCCATGATGAGCGGCTTCAATAGTGTATCATATTTTAACAGAGTATTTAAAAGGGGACGGGATATGTCTCCCGGGGAATACCGCAGAGCAGTGACCAGTAGGGAGAGCGGAAAGTGACATTTCGATAAATCCAAATATAGTTCAAAGATTGCCGGATATCAGACAAGCGTTCAGGATATGCCCATGATATGATAAAGGCATAGCAATGGAGCACCTGAAGACAGAACAGGATAACAAACGGCGATTTATTGAAAATGGATAATAGGAGGAAGTTGGAATGCGGTATAAAAAAGACTGGGAAGCTACAAAACAGAGATTTGAGGATTATTGGAAAGGGGAAAATACAGGAAGGCCGCTCATGCGCGTTACAGGCGTGAAACCCGGTTATTATCCCTTCCAGATACCGGAGGAGATCAAGTCTAAAAGTCTGGAAGAAAAATATATGGACCCGGAAAGCGTGGTAAGGCGTTATCGTTATTATTGCGAAACTCATGAGTTTCTGGGAGAGAGTTTTCCGAATTTAAACGCAGATTTTGGTCCCGGTTCTCTTGCGGCATACCTTGGAAGTGAAATCGAGTTCCAGGATAGAACGGTATGGTTTCATCCCTGCGTGAAAGAGTGGGAGGATTATCCGGAATTGAAATTTGACCCGGAGAATAAATGGTTCAAAAAACATATTTGGCTTTTTGAAGAGTGCAAAAAGTTGATTGGAGATGATTTTCCTATTGCCGTTCCGGATTTAATGGAGAATGTGGATGTGCTGGCATCCCTGAGAGGTTCCATGGATCTGCTTTATGATATGATCGAGGAAGACAATGATATTGTAAAGAGAGTGCAGCAGGTAACAGACTGTTATCAGCAGTATTATGATGCATTCTATAAGTATGCACAATATGAGGGCGGAAGTGCGTACACGGTGTTCCAGATTTTCGGAAGCGGAAAGACCCAGAAGCTGCAGTGCGATTTTTCGGCACTTCTGTCACCGGATTATTTCCGTACCTATGTGCTGGATTCTCTGAAGCAGGCCACAAAGAGCCTGGATCATGTACTGTACCACTTAGACGGTCCGGAATCTATCAAACACATGGATGCCTTGATGGAAGTAGAGGGGATTGATGCCCTTCAATGGACCAGTGGTGACCATGGCCCGGACGGAACTATGGAAGAGTGGGATGTGATATATGACAAGGCCAGGGCAGCAGGAAAACAGCTCTGGGTAAAAGTGTACACCGGGGACCTGAAAGACTGGATCCGCAATACAGACCGCATTGTTAAAAAATACGGCTCCAAAGGTCTGTATCTGTTCTTCAACGATATGCCGCTGGAGTGGGCAGAGGAACTGATGGACTATGCGGAAAAGAACTGGTGTGATGTAAAAGGAAGTTTTTAATCCCAAATTCAGAGTTACTGTACACTCCGTGTCCAGTAACACGCTTCGCGATGCACAGATATGGAGCATTCTGCCCCATATCGCGCCGGCTGCCTCGGGATTTTCATGCGCAAGCGCATAAAAACACCTCGCGGGATAACAGCCGTGAATAGTAACATTCAGATTCAAAAAACCATTGTTTCTCATGGAAACAGTGGTTTTTTGAACTCTTCTGTGGTATACTGAATACACTTATGATTTATCTATTCATAAGTTCTGCTTTTTTGGCCGAAAGGCTGTCAAATGGGGTATTCCCCCGTTATTTCCATATTTAAAACAAAATAAGGGTCATTTTTCAGGGGAAAGTCTTGAATAATCTATAGGTTTTTTCTATACTTAGATATAGAAGAAGGTCTTCCTTTGGTCATATGACCTGTATTAGGAGGGCATTTATGGCAGCAAAAGAGAACCTGAAATACAAAAACAGTGTGTTTGTGGATCTGTTTTTCGAGGATGAATCCGCAGAGGAAAATGAGATTTCACTATACAATGCACTGCATGAGGACCCCCTTCCGGAGGGAACAAAGGTCCGGA
>ENA-UAPG01000674-UAPG01000674.1-human-gut-metagenome-genome-assembly--contig:-NODE-674-length-10825-cov-3.828784_pt1 | contig 10825 bp, 10 predicted proteins | sample MGYA00243478_ERZ654573 | MGnify/ENA primary metagenome ERZ654573 (study PRJEB26926, sample SAMN06164711) | human gut metagenome | biome: ENVO:00009003; feature: ENVO:2100002; material: ENVO:00002003... | reverse complement strand
TATAAGAGACAGGTACAAAATATTGTATAAGACATAAAAAAACATTGACATCGGGGAATGAAAGAATATAATGAGATTAAAGAAATCGAATAGTGCACATTCGTGTTGTAAGTGTTGTGGAACGCGTTCCACAGCGCTTACAAAAAGATTCGGGACATATTTTATTTTTTTATCAGGTATGGAACGGGTTCCACAACACTAATTTTAAGGAGGATAATTATGAAAGTAAAGAAACTTAGAAAAATTTTTTCTGCAATGTTGGTAAGTACATTGTCATTGAGCCTTATGGCGGGCTGCGGAGACAGCAGTAACGAAACTAAAACAGATGAAAGTGGTGCAACAGTTATTAAATTTGGCATTCATGTGGCAAACCCGGAAGAACAGGAGCCGGTTACATATAATATTGTGCAGGCATTTAATAAAGCAAATGAAGGGAAATACAAAGTAGAATTTGAGGCGGCTGACACAGAAACACATTCAAAAAATATGAAGCTGAAGGCAGAAGACGGAACACTTCCGCAGATTTTCTGGATTGAGGGATCTGAAGCTTCCGAGTACAGTGAAGCAGGTGTGTTGATGGATCTCACAGAGTTTTTAGATGAAAATACTGAGATTAAGAAGGCTCTGGGGGGAATGGAGGCAGCGTTTAAGGACGATAACGGACAATTTGGTCTTCCATATCAGTGTAACGTACAGGGTATATTTTATAACAAAGAACTCTTTGATAAGGCAGAAGTTTCTTATCCCACAGATGATACAACTTATGACGAGTTTGTTGAAATGATCAAAGCATTAAAGACAAGTGGAGTTACTCCATTGGCAATTGGAAGTAAGAACAGTGGTTTTGCCATGTGGGAGTTTAATGAATTTCTGGCCAGATATGGGTGGGAAGATAATATTGAGAATATTCTATCCGGTTCAGATAAATTTAATAATGCAGAACTGCTTGCTTGTTTTGAAAAGTTAAAGGGCCTGAAAGACGCAGGTGCTTTCCCAGACAACATGGCGACCATTGAATATTTTGATGCTAAACAGCTTTTCGACGGGGGAAGTGCAGCAATGTTCGGGACCGGCCAGTGGGATTGCGCAGAGTTTGATGAGAACATTGGCGATAAAATTGGTTTCTGGTGGGGACCAAAGTTTACGGACACACAGGCGGAACAGAATATTGCGATGAAAGTTCCGTCTGCACCTATTGGTGTCAGTGCAGCGGTTGCGGATAACGATAATTTAAAAGAGGGTGTTTATAAATTCCTCAGCTTCTATTATGGAGAAGAAGCGGCAGAATTATCCTATGAAGGCTCTATTTTCCCGGCAACCAATTATGAGGGTGTGGCAGCATCTGATTCACAGTATGCTATGAACGCAATGCTTGAAGCACTTGCAGATGGCTGGGAAAGTCCGGAAGCAGCGCCGGACCTTACCGTTCGCTCTGCAGTACAGGAAGCATTGTATGATGGGATTTTCGGAGTACTTCAGGGAACATATGAACCCGCTGAAGCGCTGGATAAGATGGATACAGCATTGGCAAACAGTCAGTAATATATAAGGATTCTGCCAGCTGCTTAGGATGAAATGGCATCTGGCAGATATTTCTGTAAGAAATGGGGTAACCGTATGCATTGGTTAAGTAAGAAAAGATATAAAATTGGTCTCATGATTCCCACATTACTTGTGTACAGCGTTTTTATTATATTACCGATTGCTATTGCTGTTTACTATAGTTTTACAAAGTATTCCGGAATCGGAAAACCAAGATTTACGGGTATAAAAAATTATGTAAGGCTGTTTCAGGATGAATTGTTCTGGAGCTCATTCAGGAACACGATGGTTATGTTTATTCTGGCTTTTGTGTTATTGCTTACATTGTCCTTTTTGATTGCGTTGCTGCTGAATCATAAGCTTAAAGCCGTTGACCTTTCAAAAGCATTAATTTTTTCGCCGGCCATTATCGCTCCAATCATTGTAGGTATCATATGGGTTTATATATTGGATCCGAATATCGGTATTTTAAATAACCTTTTGGACGCAGTGGGAGCAGGTGCGCTGAAACAAAAATGGATTGGCGGTGAGTCTTTATCACCGTACAGTATCGCTATTATTTATTTCTGGCAGCAATTGGGATATCTTGTGACAATCTTTATCGCAGGGCTTAAGATGATTCCCATGGATATATTGGAGGCTGTTAAGATTGACGGGGCAAGTGGTCTTCAGGAAATACGCTATGTAATTATTCCCATGATGCGGACAACGATTTCTACGGTAGCAGTATTGATTATCACAGGAGTATTTAAGATCTTTGAAATTGTTCAGCAGACGACCGGAGGAGGGCCCAATCATTTATCAGAGACGCTGGTAACATACAGCTATTCACAGACGTTTTCCAGCAGTGATTATGGATATGGAATGTCTCTGGCGACAGTGACGTTTTTACTTTCTCTTTTGATAACAGCTGTTTATTCGGTTCTGACAAGGGAAAGGGAGGGATAGGATATGATCAATAAAAGAAAAAGGACAGGTATGTATGTTTTAATGGCATTGAGTACAGTACTGGTTGTATTTCCTTTTATATGGATGCTGATTCTCTCTTTTAAGACAAATTCAGAGATATTATCTTCGCCATTGTCCCTGCCAAAGACACTGAATTTTGACAATTATAAGCATGCACTGGAGGTATTGAATTTTCCTAAATTGTATGGAAATACCATATTTGTATGTGCTGTTTCCCTGGTTACAGAGCTGATTATTACGTTTTTAAGCTCGTTTGTATTAGCAAGAATGGAATTTAAAAGTGCAAAAACAAGGAAATTATTATATGGGTTTTTAATCATGGGATTGTCCATATCTCCATTTATTCTCTTGTTTCCTGTATATAAGATTAATGTGTTTTTGGGATTAAGAGGAAAGATGGCGTTAATTTTCCCTTATGTTGCAACATCTATTTCGTTTAATACGTTATTGTTGGTGGGATATTTAAAGGCATTGCCTGCGGAGATAGATGAGGCGGCTGTCATAGATGGCTGTTCTATATGGGATCTGATGATGAGGGTGATTCTGCCCATGACAAAACCGGTAATTGCTACGATTGTAATATTTAATGTCCTTTATATATGGAATGAATTCCCGTTTGCATCTGTTATGTTAAGGGATGCTTCGGATTATACATTGTCCATGGGTGCATCCTTCTTTAAGGGAACGTATACCGTAGACTACGGTGGAATTGTGGCGTCAAGCGTTATGATCATTATTCCGGAATTAATATTCTATGGACTTTTCCAGAAAAATATTGTAGAGGGTATGACTGCCGGCGCAGTAAAAGGCTAAAACGAAAAGGAGAGAATAAACTATGAGTAAAGTATCAGGATTATTTCAGGATTTAACAACAATTAAGAAAGCCAGAAACGGAAGACTTGCAAGTTGGGATCAGAGAGGGAAAAATCAGGATTACTGGGAGATACCGGCGAAAGAAAGCATTGTACTGGGTGAAGTAGAAGGGCCTGGGTGCATCACACATATATGGATGACTTCATCCTGCCGAAAAGTAAAGGCGCCAAGTATTCTGGACCCGGTCCTGAATGCATCTGCGGCTCCGGTTATGGAGATTCACCCGGCGCTTGGTGTTATCTGGGATGATTATGATCCCTTTTATTATAGAAAGGCACTGATTAAAATAACATGGGATGATCAGGATACTCCAAGTGTCCTTGCGCCTTTGGGAGATTTCTTCTGTATAGGTAACTGCTATCCGGGAAACTTTAGCTCTCTTCCGTTTAACGTATCTCTAAAACCAGAAGAAGCCGGACGTTATGGGGCACCCTGCTCTGTATCATGTTATTTCCCCATGCCATTTAATAAAAAAGCAAAGATTGAAATCGTGAATGAAAATGATTTGCCATTCATCTTATATTTCAATATTGATTATGAGATGTATAGAGAGCCTTTGGACGAAGAGACGGCATATTTTCATGCCTGCTGGAGACGTGAAAATCCCTGTGACGGATGGGGTCCGGATGTGCAGACCAATTCGCCCGAAGTAAATAATGTAACAAACTTGAAAGGCGAAGGGAATTATACGGTTCTGGATGTAGAGGGGACGGGCCATTATGTGGGATGTAATCTGACAGTGAAGCATTACCAGGGAAGCTGGTGGGGCGAGGGCAACGATATGTTCTTTATTGACGGAGAAGAATATCCAAGCCTTAACGGCACGGGAACAGAGGACTATTTTAATCATGCCTGGGGAATGCAAAGAAATGCATATCCATTCTTTGGAACAATTGTCCATGAGGGCGATACCGATGGGTTCCAGGTATCATACAGATTTCATATTACGGATCCCGTTCGCTTTGAAAAGAGTTTAAGGGTAACAATTGAGCATGGACATGCAAATCATTTATCCGACGATTGGAGTTCTACCGCTTATTGGTATCAGACCCTGCCCACAAGTAAGGAAATTACGATTCTTCCCGTGGAAGAAAGACTTCCGAATGTTCCGACTCTGCCTTCAAGAGAACTTAATCTGCCGGAGATGACAGATGAGATGAAGGCCGCAAGAGAGTCATGGGCAAATCGTTGGGAAGAATACAGTCCCGCAAGACAGAAACAATTCAGAATAAAAGAAGAAAAAGCACGTCGTGAGTCTAAGCTTAATACAGAATTTGCCAAAAAACTTCGTGATGAATATAGATAACGTGGAGGAGTCTTATGTCTAGAGAACTGATGCAACAGAATATTGAGAAGGCCCAGCAGGAGATTGATGCAAAAAAGGAGATAGTTAAAAATGGTGAGATGCGTCAGCATTATCATTTTATGCCCCAGACGGGTTGGATGAATGATCCCAATGGACTGATCTATTATAAAGGAAAATATCATTTTTTCTTTCAGTATAATCCCTATTACGGATTCTGGGATTGTATGCACTGGGGGCATGCCGTAAGCGATGATATGCTGCATTGGGAGTATCTGCCGCTGGCATTGGCACCCTCTGAGGCTTATGACAATCATCTGCGGGGAGGCTGCTTTTCGGGAAGCGCGATCGAGCATGACGGGAAATTATTTCTGATGTTTACTGGCACGGCTAATAATGGAAATGGATTTGAACAGACACAGTGTATTGCCTATAGCGGGGATGGCATTCATTTTGAAAAGTATGAAGGGAATCCGGTACTGACTGCACCAGAGGGAGTACCTACCGACTTTTTCAGGGATCCCAAGGTCTGGAAACATGGGGATACGTATTATATGGTATGCGGAGCAAGCCGCAGCAATAGAGCACAGGCGCTTTTGTACCGCTCAAAGGATATGCTGCATTGGGAGTTCTTTAATGTTCTGGCTGAAAGCCGGGGCGAATGGGGCTATATGTGGGAGTGTCCGGATTTTTATCCTATTGGTGACAAATATGTACTTATGTTCTCACCAATGGGAGCAGGAGAGCGTACCGTTGTATATTTGGTGGGCGATTTTGACTATGAGACCGGTAAATTCGATTATCATGTGAATGGAGAAATTGACTGGGGGTTTGATTACTATGCACCGCAGTCATTTGAGGCCCCGGACGGACGCAGAATCATCGTCGGCTGGGCAAATGCGTGGGATTGGATGCCATTTTGGAAGGATTGGGGACCGACCTACCGGGAGGGATGGTGCGGCTCTTATAATATTCCAAGAGAGGTACGTCTTCTGGAAGATCATACGTTACAGTTTGTGCCGATCAGGGAAATTGAAACAATACGCACAGATGCATGGCAGCAGGAAGATATAGTAATAAAGCAAGAAAAAACTATAGTAAAAGCCGGAGACGGCGTATCCTTTGAGTGTAAGCTTAAGGTTAATCTTGAACAGACAGATGCGGAACAGTTGGAGATTGTGCTGCGCAGCGGAGAGGGAAAGCAGACAGTATGTACCTTTGATTTTATAAAAAGTAAAATGTCCGTGGACAGAAATAACTCAGATGGCTGGAGCAAGGGAGTGTCTGAGAGCACATTATATCTCCAGGATAAAAAAGAATTAGATATTCATATCTTATCAGACCAGAGCTCTGTTGAAGTTTTTGCCAATCAGTATCGGAATAATCATTCTTTAAATATTTATGCGGGCAGCACTCAAAATGAGACATATCTGTGCAGCTGCGGAGGAAAGACCGTTCTTAAGAAGATAGAAGCATATGGGTTAAAAGAGTGCAACCGATAGGAGAAGGTTATGCAGGAAAAATATGATGTGACAGCTTTGGGAGAATTGCTGATTGATTTTACAGAAAATGGTGTAAGTGAGCAGGGAAACATTATTTTGGAAGCGAATCCGGGCGGAGCGCCCTGCAACGTACTTGCGATGTTGGAGAAGCTGGGAAAAAAGACTGCTTTTATCGGCAAGGTTGGAGATGATTCCTTTGGACATCTGTTAAAAGAAACTATTGAGTCTGCAGGAATCGATTCCCATCATCTGGTTATGGATAAAAGGGTTAATACTACGCTGGCTTTTGTACATACTGCTCCCGACGGCGACAGAGACTTTTCTTTTTACCGCAGCCCGGGAGCGGATATGATGCTGAAGAAAGAAGAAGTTCAGGCGGAAGTCATCAGCAATTCTAAAATTTTTCACTTTGGTACATTGTCTTTTACCCATGAGGGCGTAAAAGAGGCTTCCAAGTATGCAGTGCAATGTGCCAAAAAGGCAGGGGTATGTATTTCCTTTGATCCTAATCTGAGGGAACCGTTATGGGATAATTTAGAGGATGCCAGAGAAGCCATGATATATGGTTTTAAAAATTGTGATATATTAAAAATCGCAGACAATGAGTTGAGTTTCATCACTGGTGAGAAAGATTACGATAAGGGCGCGGCTGCTATTCAGAACATGTATAAAATTCCCCTTGTATGTGTCACACTCGGCAGAGAGGGAAGCCGGGCATATTACAAAGGGAAACGTGTCTGCGGAACCCCCTTTCTTCAGCAAGCAACCATTGAGACTACCGGAGCTGGAGATACTTTTACAGGATGTATACTGAACTTTATTTTAGAGACAGGACTTGGGTATCTGACAGAAGAAAACTTACAGGAAATGCTGACATTCGCCAATGCAGGTGCGTCATTAATCACTACAAGGCGCGGCGCCCTGAAGGTAATGCCAGAAAAGGATGAGATTATAGAACAGATTTTTAAAAAGCATTGATCAGTTTCCTATCCTTCAGGAAAACCTGTATAGAGTCCTCAGCCGGAAGGTATGGAGTGGGCAGAGAATGCATTATGTGCATGCTCTGCCCATGCTCATTTCGCCGACTATATAACCTTGAGCTTCATATATATGCAAAACTATAATTAGGCATTTTACAGCAACACCCTGCTAATCCAGACGAAAAAAGAGATTAAAATGTATAAAATGCAAAAAACCTCTTCCTTTTTCTACAGAAAGTATTATATTATACTATTAGTTGTTTATTCCTCAAAGGCTAAAAAGGACTGCAGGAATGCAGAAGTGAATATAACAAAAGAAAAAGTATAAGACAGAGGTATCCTATGAAGGTTGTTATACTGGCTGGCGGGTTCGGTACGAGAATCAGCGAAGAAAGCCATCTAAAACCAAAGCCCATGGTGGAGATCGGGGAAAAGCCCATCCTGTGGCATATTATGAAATTATATTCCCATTATGGATTTGACGAATTTGTGATCTGCTGCGGCTATAAGCAGCACATGATAAAAGAGTGGTTTGCACACTATTTCCTGTACAACAGTGACGTGACCTTTGACTTGACACAGGGAAACAGAAGAATCATACATAATAACATTTCTGAACCGTGGAAAGTGACGGTAGTTGATACCGGACTGCGGACTATGACCGGCGGACGTATCAAACGGATCCGCGAGTATCTGAATGAGGAGACCTTTATGCTCACCTACGGGGACGGAGTTGCCGATGTGGATATCAGGAAGCTTCTCGCATATCACCAGTCCTACGGGAAGATGGCGACTATAACGTCTGCCCAGCCCAGCGGACGTTTCGGTGTGCTGGACATCCAGGACGACGGAAGTATCTCCAATTTTAAAGAAAAGAAAAAAGAGGATGAGGGCTGGATCAATGCCGGATTTATGGTGCTGGAACCGGAGATTCTCAATTTAATTCAGGATGACGACACCATCTTTGAGAGATATCCCCTGGAGGAGGCAGCCAGAAGAGGCCAGCTGAATGCCTATAAGCATACCGGTTTCTGGCAGTGTATGGACACTTTGAGTGAAAAGGAAAAGCTGGAGCAGATGTGGCAGTCAGGCAGAGCTCCCTGGAAGGTGTGGAACTAATGGCAGATATAGAATTTTATCGGGGAAAAAGAGTGTTCGTGACCGGACATACAGGGTTTAAGGGAACCTGGCTTAGTAAGATACTGCTTGATGCAGGGGCCATTGTCACCGGATATGCGCTGGATCCCCCTACAGACCCCAGCCTGTTTGCTGTCAGCAAGATCGGCAGACAAATGCAGTCAGTTACCGGAGATATCAGGGATCTTCCCCTTCTCATGAAAACCGTGGAGGAGGCACGCCCGGAGATTGTCTTCCATCTGGCCGCACAGCCTATTGTGAGGGAATCCTATGTGAATCCCGTATCCACATACGGGACAAATGTAATGGGAACTGTCCACATTCTGGAGTGCATAAGGAAGACAGGGTGTGTAAAATCATTTTTGAATATAACCACCGATAAGGTATACCGCAACCGAGAGTGGGAGTGGGGATATCGGGAGACAGATGAGCTGGACGGCTACGATCCCTATTCCAACAGCAAATCCTGCTCAGAACTGGTAACCCACAGCTACCGTCAGTCCTTCCTTGAGGAAGCCGGGATTCCCGTATCTACAGCCCGGGCAGGCAATGTCATAGGAGGAGGGGATTTTGCGCCGGACCGCATCCTTCCTGACTGTATCCGGGCAGCCAAAGAGAAAGAACCTATACTGGTCCGGAATCCCCGCTCCACCAGGCCGTATCAGCATGTGCTGGAGCCTTTGTCTGCTTATCTTTTGATTGCACAGAGGCAATACGGGGATCCCGGTCTTGCAGGTTGCTATAACGTAGGGCCGGAGGAGGGAGACTGCATTACCACAGGGCAGCTGGCCGATATTTTCTGCCGGTCCTGGGGAGAAGGGCAGACTTGGATAAACCAGTCTCAGGATGGCCCCCATGAGGCGAACTTTTTGAAGCTGGACTGCTCCAGAATCAAGAGGGAACTGGGATGGAAACCGGTATGGCATGTGCAGGAGGCCGTTGAAAAAACCGTGGCGTGGGCCAAGGCACACCTGGCGGGAGAGGATGCTGCTGCAGTGATGGAACAGCAGATAAAAGAATATTGGAAAAAGCAGGTGAAAGAATCATGTTTGAACAGATGACAGAGCAGCAGGCCAGGGACCAGATCCTGGAGATGGTCAGTGCCTACTGTGATACGTACCATAATAAAAAGAAGGACTATGTCCCCGGAGACAGGATTTCCTATGCCGCCAGAGTTTACGACCATGAAGAAATGGTGAATCTGGTGGACAGCGCTCTGGAATTTTGGCTTACCTCCGGAAGATACACAGAACAGTTTGAGAAGGAATTTGCCGGCTATCTGGGACTGCGCTTCTGTTCTCTGGTGAATTCAGGATCTTCCGCTAATCTGCTGGCCTTTATGGCCCTGACATCCCCTCTTTTGGGAGAACGTCAGATTCGGCCGGAGGATGAGGTAATCACAGTGGCCGCAGGATTCCCCACAACAGTGGCCCCTGTGGTACAGTACGGGGCAGTACCGGTTTTTGTGGATGTCACCATTCCCCAGTACAACATAGACGTGACCGGGCTTGAGGAAGCTCTCTCCGGCAGGACAAAGGCAGTGATGCTGGCCCATACCCTTGGGAATCCCTTTGACCTGAAGGCTGTGAAGGCATTCTGTGAAACACATAACCTGTGGCTTATCGAGGACAACTGCGATGCCCTTGGTTCGGTATATACGTGGAACGGCGGGAAGAGATTCACGGGAACCATAGGAGATATCGGTACTTCCAGCTTCTATCCGCCTCACCATATGACTATGGGAGAGGGCGGGGCGGTCTATACGGACAATCCCCTGCTCCATAAAATAATCCGTTCTCTCAGGGATTGGGGCAGAGACTGCAGCTGTCCCTCCGGAAAGGACAATCTCTGCGGACACCGGTTTGACCGTCAGTACGGGGAGCTGCCTCTGGGATACGATCACAAATATGTGTATTCTCACTTTGGATATAATCTGAAAGCTACGGACATGCAGGCAGCCATCGGCTGTGCCCAGCTGAAAAAATTCCCGGGTTTTGTGGAAAAAAGAATCCGCAACTTTGAATATCTGAGAGCGGGGCTGGCAGATGCGGAGGATAAGCTGATTCTGCCCAGAGCCTGTGAGGGTTCCGAACCCAGCTGGTTTGGGTTCCTCATGACCTGCAGGGAAGGGGTGGACAGAAATCGGGTAGTACCATTCATAGAGAAAAAGGGCGTGCAGACCAGAATGCTTTTTGCGGGCAATCTTGTGAAGCATCCCTGCTTTGATCATATGAGGGGCGCAGGTGCCGGGTACCGGATTCCGGGAAGCCTTGAGAATACAGACCGGATTATGCGGGATTCCTTCTGGATCGGCGTGTATCCCGGAATGACAGATGAAATGCTGGATTATATGATACAGACAGTAAAAGAGGCAGTGAACCAGGAGGGGATATCCAATGCTCATTGATGAAAAGCTGAGATGGTATGGCTTCTGGCTGCTGGATGCCGTAAAGGGCGGCAAGGTCAGGAAATACTATCTGTCTCTTATACACATCTGACGCTGCCGACGACTAGTCGAG
>ENA-UAPG01000671-UAPG01000671.1-human-gut-metagenome-genome-assembly--contig:-NODE-671-length-10845-cov-11.780074_pt1 | contig 10845 bp, 9 predicted proteins | sample MGYA00243478_ERZ654573 | MGnify/ENA primary metagenome ERZ654573 (study PRJEB26926, sample SAMN06164711) | human gut metagenome | biome: ENVO:00009003; feature: ENVO:2100002; material: ENVO:00002003... | reverse complement strand
TATGAACAAATATAGAGTGAAGAAAAGATTTTTTTCCTTTCTGAAGGCATTTATGTTATTTCTGCTGGTAGTCATCATTGCTTTTCCTTTCTGGCAGCTCATTGTATCTTCCATGCTGGACACTAACGCGATCATCAGTTATCCGCCCAAATTCTGGCCCGGCGGCGGTTCCCTGGATAATTATACAGAGGTTCTGAAAATGCAGGGAGGGGCGTATCTGCGGTGGATGGTGAACAGTATTTTTGTGGCGGGAAGTAATACGGTGCTGGTGGTTTTGGTGGCGTCCATGGCAGGATATGCCTTTGCAAAAAGACGGTTTCCTGGCTCTAAGGTTTTGTTTAACGTTGTGGTCGCCACCCAGATCATTCCCAGCGTGACGACCTTGATTCCTCTTTTTCTGATCGTTTCTAAACTGGGATGGGTGAATACATATAAGTCTCTGATCTTTCCCGGTGTGGCCAGTGCTTTTGGCGTTTATATGATGACACAGTTTATGAAGGATATTCCGGATTCGCTCTTAGAGGCAGCGAAAATAGATGGATGCAGCAATTACGGGACCTTTTTTAAGATTGTACTTCCCATAACGGTACCCCAGTTAAGTCTTCTGGCGATCTTTAACTTTACCCAGCAGTGGGGAAGTCTGACATGGCCGTTGATCACGGTAAATGAGACCATGATGAAAACACTTCCCCTGGGAATTGCCTCCATGAAGGACTTAAACGGAACTCTGACAGGAACCATAATGGCAGCATCTATGATAAGTTTTATCCCTCTGCTCCTTGCATTTATTTTTGCAAGTGATAAATTTATAGAAGGAATGACATTGGGAGCTGTGAAAGGATAGAGAGTATGAAACGAATATTGTGTTATGGTGATTCTAATACCTGGGGGCATGATCCTGAACCGGAGGGGGAAAACTTCCGGTATGGAGATGATGTGAGATGGACCGGGGTTTTGCAGAAATGTCTGCTGGGAAGAGCAAAGATAATCGAGGAGGGACTCTGTGGTCGTACTATTATGTTTGACGACCCAACATCTCCGGACAGAAACGGGAGAAAGTTTCTGGGCTGCAGCCTGCAGAGCCATCAGCCTTTGGATCTGGTGGTCCTTATGCTGGGGACAAACGATGTCCGGCACATTTTTACACCCAGTGTAAAGGAGATTGCAGCAGGTATGGCGAATCTTGTGAGAATGGTGCGGAATCCTGATACCTACTGGGTGGGCAAAAGACCGGAAGTATTGGTGATCGTCCCGGCACCGGTGCGGGACGAAATTGCGGAATCTGATTTTTACGGTATGTACGATGAGGAGTCTGTGAGGAAAAGCAAGGCTCTTTATGCTGCTTATAAGGCTGCTTTGAAGGATATGGACGGCGTCCATCTGCTGGATGCCGGCAAGACTGCAGAGGTTTCGGTAAAAGACGGTATCCATCTGACCCGGGAGGGACACAGGGACCTGGGAACGGCCGCAGCAAAATGTATTGAGGAGATACTGAAAATCTGAGTTTATTGAAGGACAGCATGGGTGATAGCAGGTGGAAAAACAGCAGAAGATTATTTTATTGGGGTTTTTGTTTCTATTGGCAGCGATCATACTACTCTGCTTACGGTTCTTTCCAAAGTTCGAGGAAAAGAGAAGCAGTGAGGAAGAGAACGTGATAGATCTGCAGCTGTGGTATCCATGGGAAAATGAGGGGGAGGCGTATAAGAAATCTTTTCTTGAGGCTGTGGAAGCGTATAACAGCGCTCATGATGAGGTACAGATTTGGGCAGAAGGAACAGAGATGGAGTTGTACAGGGAAAAACTGCCGTCCGCCATTGCGTCCAATGATACTCCGGATATTTATTTTTGTTTCGGAGACAGTTATCTGCAGGGGGCAGCGAGTTCAGGCAAACTGCTGAAGATGAATGAATATCTGTCTGAGGACATTGGCAGCAGGCTCCATGAGGATGCGGCAAAAGGCCTGGCTTATGAGGGAGGGATTTACGGCCTTGGGTTTTCTGAAAACATAGCAGTCCTGTTTATAAACATGGAAATGTTTGAATCATACGGATGCCGGGTTCCATCGGACTGGGATGGTCTGCTGGAGGTGTGCCGGGCGTTTATCTCCAAAGGTATCACGCCTTTTGCCTGTTCAGGTGACACGGATACAGGCTTCAGGCTTTACCTGGAAAGTATATGTATAGGTACGGCCGGCGGTGACGTATGCGCAAGAGTGCTGCAGCAGGAGGGGACCGTGGAGGAGATGGCCGCGTTTGCAGATGGTGTGGGCAAGTTCTGCCGGCTCAGGGATATGGGGGCATTTGGAGATCCCCTGTTTCCGAGAAGTACGCAGGATGTGGAAAATGACTTTTATCTTAGCAAGATTCCTATGTATCTGGCAAAAAGTGATTTCGCCGGGAATATTATGCAGGAGAACAGTCCCCTCTATGGAAAGTTATCTGCAGTGCCGTTTCCCGGACTGCAGAATGCCGGGCAGGTTCTTGGAGGCATCAGCGATGCTTTTGTTGTAAACAAGGCAGCAGCATATCCCAGGGAGACCGTACAGGCTTTGGAGGAGATCCTGCAGGATTTTGCCCTCAGGTTATACGAGAGAGGGGCAGGGATTCCGGTGTGGGATACCGGCTGTGCGCAAAAGCCTGAGGCAGATATTTATTGGCAGATCCGAGAGATTGCGGATACGGCAGAAAACAGGATGCAGTATTGGGAATTTTATCTGGATAGGTGCAGAGCCGAGAGGTTTATGAAAAGCTCTGAGGAGCTGGGCGGGGGAAATATATCCCCGGAGCAGTTTGTTGAAGAATTGTGTACGGCAGGTTGAAAGATCAGCAGAAAAGATCATGGCAGGCGGATTGAATAAGTCCGGCTGCCATTTCATATGCTTCCTTATACTCATGGAAGTATTTGGGCTGCATAGATATTGCTTTTTTCTTTCCGTAAGGCAGAGACTTTGTTATAATAAGTGGCAGGGGCGGTCAACTAATGGTTGAATTTTGAAAAAAAGATTGAAAATCAACCGACGGTTGCTTGTAAATGTGCTCAGATTGCGGATATGCTGTTAGTATCTTAAAAAGACGACGCGCCGTTTTATCAGATAATCTTCGTACAATTGTGAGACTATTGGTCACAGTGTGGGAAAGCGATGGGTAGTGAACGATAACATAAAGTTACTTATAAATTTCTGAAACAGGAAAGCTGAATGGGTGAAAAGTATGGATGAGAATACAAATATGAAAACAGCAAATATCCGTCTTCCGGAATCATTTGGAGACAGGATTTCATTTTTAAGAAAGTTAAAAGGACTGACACAGGCGCAGCTTGCAGAGAAACTGGGAATTTCGGCACAGGCGGTGAGTAAATGGGAAAGCGGTCTCTCCTGTCCGGATATTATGATGCTGGTTCCCCTGGCAGATATATTCAATGTCAGTACAGACATGCTGCTGGGAGGTGGTCAGCTCACCGGATGTGAAGTGACTCCGGGTCAGAATGCGGAAGCAGACCGGGAAAAGGGGGTCTCGGGACAGACAGCTGCAGAGGAGAGAACGGAAGCTTCTAAAGGAATGCAGAACCAGGTTGGATTGGAATGGCAGGTTGGCGTGGAATGGCAGATCAAACCAGAAGAGGGCAGCAGGACGGGAGAGGAAGAGACAGGCGGAGCCAATGGATATGGTAAAGCGGACAGCCAGGCAAGGGCATCAGATGCAGGAGTAGCTGATGGATATGGTAAAGCAGATGGCCAGGCAGGGGCAGCCGATGGATATGGTAAAGCAGACGGCCAGGCAGGGGCAGCAGATGCAGGAGTAGCCGATGGATATGGTAAAGCAGACGGCCAGGCAGGAGCAGCAGATGCAGGAATAGCAGATGGATATGGTAAAGCAGACGGCCAGGCAGGGGCAGCAGATGCAGGAGTAGCCGATGGATATGGTAAAGCGGACAGCCAGGCAGGCGCAGCAGATGCAGACGGAGCGCAGGTTCAGAGTAAAACAGAGGACCAGGCAAAAGCAGAGGGGTCCGCCAACTGGCAGAGCCGGACCGGACAGGGAACTCAGGCCGGACCATCTGATACAGAAGGCCAAAGAACACAGGAGAATGTAAATCGGGAAGCTGACAGAGCTGGGGAGAGCGGAACGCACCAGGATTCGTCCAACAGGAGGAAATGGGAGGAAGACTGGAAAAACGGTACCCTTGAAATCAGAAAGGTTTTCCGGGAGAATAATGTGATGATCCATTCCCTGCATATTGACATCGGCATGGCTGACGCCATTATCCGTGAGGGTGATGAGTTCGCCCTTGACCTATCCTGTTATCCCAACGGAGACTGCAGAGAAGAGGTAAGAGACGGGGTCTGGAAGATCAAAGACAGAGGATATAAGGACCTGTTTTTACTGAGCAACATCACAAATATATTTTCAGAACGAAAAATAATCATCATTATACCCAGAGGATATCATTTCAAGGATGTGAAAATAAAACTGGGTGCAGGTAAACTGGTGGGCAGAGGAATACTGACAGATTCCAGCAGCCTGGACCTGGGAGCCGGTGAGATTGTGCTGGCTGATTATTATAGTGGTGACGCCAAGATTAAATGCGGTATGGGAAAAGTGATGCTGGAAGGACAGATGCGGGGCAGATGCAAACTGGACTGCGGCATGGGTGAGATCGCAGCCAGCCTTGTGGCACCTTCCGAATATGGCTATAGAGTCAAAGTAGGTATGGGAGATGTCAGAGTCGGGGAAAACCGGTTGGGAGGCATGGGAGGTACTTATAAGGTGAACAACAACGCGGAGAACTTCTTTGATATCAACTGCGGAATGGGGGCAGTGAAGGTTTTATTTGATGAATGAGAATTAGGAAAATAGCATCAGCAATGCAGAAAAGCAGCGGGAACCCAATGATCCAGTGGGGTCCCGCTTTATATTTACAGGGGATTTTTGGCAATAGACTGCAGAACATTAAGTGCATCCCGGTCATCGTCCGTGAAGGAAAAATGTTCATCAATACATTTTCTGGCTAAATTCAGATCTCCCGTCTTAATGGCATGGTATAACTCATTGTGTTCCTGGATCAGCAGATCAATGGGATAAGCGTCCTCAATCACTTTGGAAACCAGAGATATGTTCTGGTTATAGAGGTAGGACAGGGCATTGAGCAGGAAGATAAACATGATATTCCCCGAAGACTCAATGATTTTGGCATGAAACTGGCGGTCCCAGTCTGTCCGTTCTTTAGAAGTGGTGCTGGCATTATAATGCTCTATGATCCGGCCCAGTTCCTCTATTACCTTTTCGTCCCCCTCTTCAATGATGTTTCGGATAGATTCGGACTCTATACAGCGCCGCAGCTGAATGAGATCGTCCGTTTTTCCGTTGTTCAGAGTGTACAGCAGGGAAAGGTTATTTGTGGTTCTTTCCTGGACTTTATTTACAATAAAATTACCGCCTCCCTGACGGCTTTCACAGATCCCTATGACTTCAAGGGCTTTCAGGGCTTCTCTCACAGAAGTCCTGCTCACGCCGAATCTCTCAGACAATTCCTTTTCTGTAGGCAGCCGCTGGCCCACTTTAAGCTGTCCGTCAATGATCATGTCTTTAATCTGTTCTACAATATATTCATAATTTTTTTTGTTTCCTATAACATCAAACATAGTTTCCTCCGATTTGTGCATCTCTTACATGATATGAAGCGAAATAACGCAGGTACAGGCCTGCCTTTTGTATAATTGTTATAATTTTACCACATTCCATAAAAATAATAAAGCACTTATAACGAACGAGTTAAAAAGTTAACAAGGTAAAATGCATAAATGCAATTGACAGACAGTGTTTTCTGTGGTAATTTATAACCATAATAAATTTGTATGACAATATTACAATATCATAATATGAACAATAAGAGAAGAAAATTGTTCAGAAAAATAGGCAAGATAATGAATTGTGATTTGAAATACAAATGTAGGTCACGGGAAAATGTAATGAAAAAAAGGTAACCGGACGGTTACAAAGAAAGGGGTCAAAGGATGAACAGCAGAGCAAAACGATACGTTGCAATTACTGCACTGGGACTGGTATACGGGACAATGTTTAACCTTCCGTATATCAAGTATGTTTTTTACGATGCTATGATTGACGGAATGGGGGTAAGCAATACAAAGCTGGGACTTCTGCTTACCGTCTATACCATTGTCAGCACCGCAGGACTGCTCCCGGGCGGTTGGATCGCCGACAGGTTCAAGACAAAAGGTATCATAGTGGGCAGTGCATTTTTAAATGGCATCATATGTTTTTTCTTTATGTTTACCATGAAAAACTATGCGTGTGCCATGATCACCTGGATCGTATCCGCAATAGCAGGTGTCACTGCATTTTGGGCAGCGATCCTCAAAGCAGTCAGGCTCATATCCCCTGAGGATGAACAGGGAAGGGCGTACGGTTTTTGGGAAGGCGTGTGCGGGCTGTCGGCCACGATTGGGAACTTTGTGGCCTTGTATGTCTTCTCAAGATTTGACAGTTCTACAGCTGCCCTGAAAGGCGCGGTTGCAAGTATGGGAGTCATGTGTTTGATCGGCGGCGGGCTGGTATGGTGGCTGTACGACGAGAACATGACATCCACGGACGAGAGAGGGGAAGAGAGAAAGCAGGTTAGCATCAAAGAAACATTTGCCGTGTTTAAGCTTCCTAAATTATATTTGAGCTGTATTATCGTATTCTGCAGTTATGGGTTCTTCAGCAGCCAGTCATTCCTGACGCCTTACTTTACTAATGTTCTGGGGGCTGCAGTTACATTCAGCGGTGTACTTGCTATTTTTAGGAGTTATGGACTTAAAATATTGGGAGGTCCTGTGGGCGGTGTGATTGCGGACAAACTTCATTCCCCTTCAAAGCTGGCAATTGGGTGTTACATCATCATGGCAGCGGTTGTCATTTATATAGCCAATGCAAAAGGAGGAAGTGAGCTGATCACAATTCTCACGGTATTGTCTCTGGTGCTTGCAACCGTATGTTTTATGGCGAGAGGTACCATGTGGGCCACCATAGGGGAGGCGGAGATCCCCCCGGAGATATCAGGAACAGCCATTTCCGTGGCATCTATCATTGGATTTAACATACCGGATACCTTTTTACCTCCGCTCCTGGGAAGCTGGCTGGATAAATACGGCAACACGGGATATGAGTATATATTTAATTTCCTTATCGGGCTGTGTGTGGTGGGAGTCATAGCCGCACTTGCCATGGTACTGTCAAATAAAAGATCAGCAGATAAAAAGATATCAGCAAATTAGAAAAGGGTTTTGCCGGAAAGGAAGGATATTATGCAAAAACTGAAACTGAATATTGAACGCTGCAAAGGATGCGGATATTGTGTGGATGCCTGCAGACAAGGAGCCTTATCACAGCCGGGCAGACTGAATAAAAAGGGATACAGCATTGTTGTGGCGGACGAGGAAAAATGTATCCGGTGCGGCATGTGTTACCGTATGTGTCCGGACTGCGTAATTGAAATCTTGGAATAAGGAGGAGAAGAAATGGCAGCAGAAAAAGTCATGATGAAAGGAAATGAAGCACTGGCAGAAGCAGCACTGCGTGCGGGATGCAGATTTTACAGCGGATATCCCATTACTCCTCAGACGGAGATCCTGGAGTATCTGTCGTGGAGAATGGAAGAAGTGGGAGGCGAATTTGTACAGACAGAATCTGAGCTGGCAGGTGTCAACATGCTGTATGGGGCCGCTTCCGCAGGGGCAAGAGTGCTCACAAGCTCCGCAGGTCCGGGATTTGCCTTAAAGCAGGAAGGAATCTCCTATCTGTGCGCAGCAGACCTGCCGGCAGTTTTGATCGACGTTATGAGGATTGGCAACGGATTGGGAGATATTGCCCAGGGCCAAGGGGATTACTGGCAGCTCACCAGAGGCGGCGGCAACGGGGATTACAGGACGATCGTCCTTGCGCCAAACAGCGTACAGGAGAGTGCAGATCTTATAGGAGACGCGTTTGACCTGGCGGACAAATATCTTCATCCCGTAATCATCGCTTCGGATGCTGCCATTGGACAGATGATGGAAGCGGTATGCTTTAAGGAAATGAAGGAAGATAATATTGATAAATTTGACTGGTCGGTAAAGGGCTGTAAACCGGGGGACAAACAGAGGATTATCTCTAACGTGTGTTTTTATGGTCATCCGGATTATGAGGATTATCTCTGGAATAAATACAAAACCATGGAAGAGAATGAACAGCGGTGGGAGAGTATACAGACAGAAGATGCGGAAATCATTCTGGTGGCCTATGGGATATCCTCAAGGGTGGCAAAGGAAGCAGTGAGAAACGGAAGAAGACAAGGGTTGAAGCTGGGTCTTATCCGTCCCATCACTTTGTGGCCGTATCCTGTCAGGGCATTTGAGAGCTTGTCAAAGAACTTTAAGGGATTTATCAGCGTGGAGATGAATATTCTGGGGCAAATGGTTGATGATATCAAGTTAGCCACAGATTCCAGATATCCCATAGAATTTTACGGTACATTTTTTGATGTACCGGAAAGTGAAAAGATAATTGAAATTGCCAAAGAAATGTTAGAAAGATAGGGGGTTATGTCAGTGAAATTAAAAGCACCGGAAACAGTTACATTCAGACCTACCTCATTTTGTCCGGGCTGCGGACATGGGATTGCCGCCAGACTGATCGGGGAGATCATAGATGAGATGGGGCTTCAGCAGGATTTTATCCCAACCGTAGATGTAGCCTGCGGAGCATTGAATATGGACACCTGGAGATTTGACACGGTTATGGCTGCACACGGCAGGCCGGTTGTTGTCGCCATAGGTGTGAAGAAGGTCAGGAAAGATAAATTATCAGTTGCCTATATTGGTGACGGGGCAGCGTATGCCATTGGTATGGCTGAGACCATGCACGCGGCACTCCGCAATGACAATGTGGTAGTCATTGTAATGAACAACGGAGTGTTTGGAATGACCGGAGGGCAGATGGCGCCAACTACTTTGATCGGTCAGAAGACCACATCATCACCGAAAGGAAGAGACCCGAAAAAGCAGGGAGAACCCTTTGATGTAGTAAAAGCTCTGGGACAATTTGATATTGCATACCTGGCCCGTGCCTCTCTTGACAGCCCGGCAGCAGTGGGCAAGGCAAAAAAATACATAAAAAAAGCAATTGAGAAGCAGTTGAACAAGGAAGGGTTCTGTCTGGTTGAAATTCTGGCCCCTTGTCCCACAAACTGGGGACTGTCACCGGTAGACAGCCTGAAGCATATTCGTGAGAAGACACTTTCCTACTATAAAGTAGGGGAATTCGTAGATAAGAAAGGAGAAGAAGAATGACAGAGATTATTTGTGCGGGATTTGGCGGCCAGGGCGTATTGATAACCGGCATGATTCTGGCCTACTGCGGTATGCAGAAAGGCAGACATTTTACTTGGTATCCTTCTTATGGCTCCGAAATGCGCGGGGGAACTGCCAATTGCAATGTAAAGATAAGTGAAGAGGAGATCGCAAGCCCTTACGCAAAGCATCTGGATATTCTGGTATCCATGAATGATGTGGCAATTGATAAATTTGAACCTGCCATGAAACCGGGGTCTGTTCTGGTGGTGAACAGCTCCCTTCTGGACGAAACACGGGTGTTCAGGGATGACATCAGAGTGGTAAAAGTACCCGCCACAAAAATTGCTTCTGATCTGGGAAACCCCAGAGGGACCAATATTGTTATGCTGGGTGCACTCTGCAAAGAAACGGGATTGTTTGAGGCGGATTTCATGAAACATTCCATTGATGAGTATTTTGCCAAGAAGGGTAAAGTGAATCCAAAGAACGCTCTTTGTTTTGACGAAGGGGTGAAGGCAGTTTCATAGAAAGCAGGTGTGCATATGGATTTAAATAAGCTGCTGAAGGCCAGGTCTCTTGCGGTTATAGGTGCCAGCGAGAAATCAGGATTCGGAGGAGATACCTGCAGGAATATTCTGGAGTACAGAAAGGACCTGAACAGGGTATATTTTGTAAATCCGGGCAGGGATACTGTTCTGGGAAGAAAATGTTATAAAAATTTGTCAGAGATTGAGGATGAAATAGAACTGGTCATAATCTGTACTTCTCAGGCCACAGTCTGCGGCCTTTTGAGAGAAGCGAAAACAAAAGGCTGCGGCGGGGCGGTTGTCTTTGCCAGCGGGTACAGTGAGACCGGTGACGAGAAGGGAAAAGCAGCGGAGGATGAACTGAAAGCACTGGCAGAGGAACTGGACATAGCGGTTCTGGGGCCAAACTGCGGAGGATTCAATAATTATGTGGATGATGTGATCTCCTTTGCCTTTCCTGTTGAAAAGAGGGACAGAAGAGGAAGTATTGGGTTCATCTCCCAGAGCGGTCAGTTTTGCATTAACCTTATGGACAGCAGTGAAATGAGATTCTCTTACGCCATCTCTATTGGAAATGGAAAGATTGTAACTTTGGAGGATTATCTGGACTTTTTAGTTGAGGACGAGAGTACCGGCGTGATCGCAATTTATATGGAAGGAGTGCAGGATGCCGGCCATTTTGCCGACTGTCTGAAAAAAGCGGCTGAGAAAAGAAAACCTGTTATCATACAGAAAGGCGGAAGAAGTGAAAAGGGCGGAAAGATTGCAGCCTCCCACACGGGTGCACTGGCAGGTTCTGACCGTGCCTACGATGCTGTTTTTGATAAGTTCGGAGTTATCCGCGCAGATGATATGCAGGAATTGATGTCCACAGCACTTCTTCTGTCTACATTAAAAAAACTGCCGGCAAGAGCCTCTTTTGCCTCCATGAATATATCAGGTGGTGAGACGGGAATCTGTGCTGACATGGGCAGTGCCTTTGGA
>ENA-UAPG01000669-UAPG01000669.1-human-gut-metagenome-genome-assembly--contig:-NODE-669-length-10857-cov-3.554157_pt1 | contig 10857 bp, 10 predicted proteins | sample MGYA00243478_ERZ654573 | MGnify/ENA primary metagenome ERZ654573 (study PRJEB26926, sample SAMN06164711) | human gut metagenome | biome: ENVO:00009003; feature: ENVO:2100002; material: ENVO:00002003... | reverse complement strand
TCTACACTCGACTAGTCGTCGGCAGCGTCAGATGTGTATAAGAGACAGATATATCTCACCTGCCTGCTGGGAAAATACCGCTCCAAATAATAGCCGGTATCAATATAATCTCTACCGAGCCGGGAGAGATCCTTGGTGAGCACTAGGTTCACTAGGCCCGCCTCAATATCGCTGAGCAGCCTCTGAAAGCCGGGCCGGTCGAAATGGAGGCCGGAATAACCATCATCAATATAACAGCCGGCTACCTCCCAGCCCTGATCCTGCGCATATCGTTCCAAAATTGCCCGCTGATTTGAAATGCTGCCAGATTGCCCCTGTGCCTCATCCTCCTTCGACAGGCGAAGATACAGCCCGGCACGATGTTTCCGATCCATGCCGTTTTTCCGCCTCATCGCGTCCCCCTCCTTTGCTCCTCAGCGTGCAGCCATTGTGTAAAGAGCACCTTTGCCATATCCATCAAAAGCGTATCGAACCGAGCGCCATCCTGCGCAAATTGCTCTGTTACTGGAAGAGCCATATGTTCATCTGGTTTACGTGCCATAGCCCTCGCCCCCTTTCGATACTTAACCTATTGAAAGAGGAGGGGGAATATGACTGGCCCCTGCAAAACACGCAAAACCCCGCTGGGAAACGCATTGCCTCCCGCGGGGTTTTGCTAAATGAACTTTTTCATGAGATCAGAACATATACTCACGTCTGCGGCGGGAGGCAAAGGCCACCATGCCTGCCCCAAACGCCATCAGAAGCAGAAACAGGATCAGGAGCGAGTCGCCCAAATCCGGAATCTCCGGCTGTACATCCGGGGGAGTAACGGGCGGTGACGCGGGCTCTTCACCCGGGCGAATGGTGATACTTCCATCCGCATTGACGATAAAGTCCAGATACACCTTCACTGTCCCCTTTGGATACTGCACACGCTGCGTACCGTCTGACAGGGTATCAACTACCGTTTCGTTCACCTCGGCCGCTTGCAGCACAAACTGCGTGCGGCCAACCACTTTGCCGTCTACTAAGATTTCCACATAATGGCGGCCATCCTCCAAGCTTTCCAGCAAATAGCTGCCATCTTGGCCGGAAACCGCTTTCACCGTGCCAAAATCCAAGTTTACTTCCGCACCGGGAAGGAGATCATCCTCCTGATACACCTTACCGGCCACGTCCACAGCCGACACCTCTTCACCGGCAGAACGCGCACGGAATGTGACAGCGATCTCTATATCGCGCGAAACGGAAGGGATCGTATACGAGCCGTTCACGACGCTTGCCGTAACATCAACGCCGTTGACCAGCACACTTTCCACCCGATAGCCCTTTTGTGTAATGAGAGACAACTCCAACTGGGAATGGCGCGGCACTGTCAGGGTGCATCCGTCTTCGCACAATGCACCGTTCACCATCACGTATCCGCCCCGGTTATAAGTGACCTGCACGGTATGCGTATCCGGTACGACCGTCGAGAGCGTCATTCCCGACTGCCCGGCCCCATCAGCAGCAAGTGCCGGTAGGCAGCAGCCGCAGGCCAACAGCAGGCAGAGCAGGAGCGCCAGCGCTTTTTTCACAACGAATCACCTCTCAGATTGGGTGAGCGGCGTAGGCCGCCCGGTGTCCCCTGCCCGGTACGCGCCGGGCAGGGAAAATGAGATAAACGAATAAGTTAGGTGTTGAGATTAGGCAGCAGTGTACACCACGGTATAGTTAACCGTACCAACAATCAAGCCTGCAGCAGGAGCGCCGCCCCAAACAGTGATGGCAACTTCTTCGTTAAGGGTCTCAACGCTGGCCTGACCATTCGTGTAGACGTCAGACTCATCAGCAGCCATAGAGGACGTAATCGCGTCGTCCGCATTATCTTCATACGCGGCCGTTACCTTCAGAGAAGAAGTAGCGGCAAGCTGATAGTCAACCTTCACCGCAGGAATAGCAGCACTATCTGCGCCCCAATCAACAGTAACATCGGCCGGGATTGTGACAGTGTAGCTATCATATGCGCCGGGAGTATCATCATCAAATACCGTCCGGACGACAACAGTGCCTTCCTGATCAGCAGCACCCTTTGTGATTGTTTCTTCAACCGCGAACGCAACAGCGCTCATTGCAAAAACCATGCAAAGTGCAAGTACAAGTGCAATAACTTTTTTCATTGTCGTTTTCTCCTTTGGTTTTAAAATTTTGGAGCTTTTATTTCATAGGGCGGGAATGCGAAGACGGAGAATCCACCCTTATGAAGCGAAGCAATTAAGCAACAATGTGGTTATCATACACCACAGTGAAGGTGAGTTCGCCCTGATAAAGGCCAACCGGCGCAGCGTCAAAATCTGCCGCCGTGATGGAGGCGAAAACATCGCCGCTCGCCGTATCATTGCCGGAAACCTTGATGCTCTCATCGCCATCAATGGTGGCTAGCAGGGAATCATCCCCGCAGGTCATGGTGAGTGCCTTCTCGCCAAAGGGGGCGACCGTAACGGTCACATCGGAGGTGGCGGCAAGCGTAGCGTCCAGAGTATACTGCTGCGTTTCAGAGGCGCTATCCTCTTCGTTATCCCACGGCACAACCAGCTCTGCGGGGATGGTGACCGTCCACTCCTCATCGCCGCCGGGCACGCCGGGCTCTGTTGGGAGATCGGCATCCGTCTTCACCAGCGTGCTGCCGGACTGGGGAACCGTATCCTTGTTGATCGTTTCGCCGTAGGCAAAGGCGACCGTGCCCATGGCCAGCATCATGCAAAGGCAAGGGCAAGAGCAAGAACTTTTTTCATAATGATCTTCTCCTTTTCACAAAAATCGGGGTTTCTTTTTATCACAATGAGAAGCGGCAAGAGCCTGCCGCCAGCTCACAATGATCTGGCCAAAGCCACTCAGGCAAGCGCTTCATAGCTGACGGTGAAGAGCAGCGTATCCTCATAATCGCCCGCATAGGCGGCATCCCACTCCTGCTGCGCAATCCGAGCATTCAGCGGGAAGCGGGTTGGATCATTCACGCGGTCAAAGCAGATCGCGCCAGCCCCCTCGAGCGCATAGGCAATGCCGCGCTCTGCACCGGCTGCATCCATCAGGCGGTAATCCTCCTGGGAGGCGACAGCCACATACACGCCCATGCCGGCCTCAAGCTTCATCACATCCGCATACACATGGCCGAGCGCGGTATCCAGCGCACCGAAGGGAATTTCCACATCAGCGGGAATCACCACAGAATACTCCACCTCGCACGAAGTGCGCACCACTGCGGAGCCTGACGGAGTATCCTGCTCCAGCACGGCGGCAGAAGCACCGCCCATGCAGGCGGCCGCCAGCATCGCGCCAGCCACCACAGAAGCAATCCATTTTTTCATGCGATATCTCCCCTTTCAATCAAAGAGCGAAGGCTCAGGGCTCGTGATAGGTTACGGTGAAGGTCAGCGTATCTTTATATTGATCGCTGGGAGCACCGGACCAATTGGGCACTTCAACATACAGCTCCCTCTCAAGATCAGTTGTGCTCATATTGAACGTATCTCCACGGAAATCCTTCAGATCCCCTGTTTGATACCGATAAGGAAGCGCAAAGCTGTTATGAATCATCTTGAACTCATTCTCGGAGGTTACGCCCACTTCAACCGAAGCCGTTGTGGGGATAAACAGATTTTCGACCTTCAGCGAACCGGCCTCCACTCGATCAGTCCTCCCCCAGCCCACGCCGACATCCGCCGGGATAACGACGGTGTAGGAAGCGTCGCAGACGAGCTGGACATAAACGGTGTAGGTTTCCATGCGGTAGCTTTCTGCATTCGGGACACCGCCGGAAATTGTGTTGCTACCCTGATTCGTGCCCTTATCTGCCACAGGCGTCTTCAACGTGACATTGAAGGAGCCGGTATAGACACCGGATTTCTCAACACTCGATTCGGCAATGGAGAGCTCGAAATTCATCGTGCCCGGGTCGGTGGGATTGAGTTTGCGACCATTAATCGGCACAGTAATTTTCGTATCACCCATAGAAAGCTCGACGGTTGAAGGAATATCAAGCTCCACATTGTAGGGATCAGCCGCCGCAGCAGCATAGAAAGGCAGCGCGGCGCTGCCGGAATAAGCGGTGCCCTCCGCATTGATTTGCATCGTGATGAGCGGATCATCTGCTGATGTGTTCGTGGTAATCTGATCCGTTTGCACAGTGAAGTTCGGGAAGACGGCGGAAAGGTTACGATCCGCCCAATAGGTTAAAACTGCATTCTGGTATTTCGCCGGGTAGTCGTTATATTCCTCCAGCAACGTAACCACAGGGCCAGTGGACACCGCCGTTTTTTGAAAAGCATTTTCAATCGTTTCACGCTGTGCAACGGCGCTATCAACATATTTTTTCAGGTTGCCCTGTACCCCGCCGAAGGTATCATAATTGCGTACAAAGGCCTCCATATCCGCCATTTTTATGTTGGCCGGGAGCTTTTGCTCCACCTCTCCCTTTTCTGTAACCGTCAGCGTATGGTAAAGAGCCAACATCTCGCGATATGCTGTGATGGACTGTTCCGTTCTGCCATAGCTGAAGAGATAATCCGTCTTTGCTTCTGTTTCATTGAGCAACGTAACATCTTCATACAAGGCAAGAATTGCTGCTACAGCACTTTCCACATCAGAGCTTTGAAGCTGTGGCTCCTCCAATTCCCTCTCCGGATGGAGCTGCTCAAAGCCGCTTATTGGCGTGCCGCTCGAAAAACCGAACATATCCACCGACATCGTCGTACCCGCAGGACTCTCGCCGCCCTGAGAGCCGGTATAAAATAGCTTGATCTGCTTAACAACTGCATTGGCAGAAATCACAGGGCCGGCATTGCCGTTGCTTGTAATCTCACAAAAATGGGAAAGCGGTATTTTAATAAAGCCACGGAACCCGTTCAGCGAGGCGCCTGTCATACAGCCGTCGTTCCCATCGTTATCTGTTTGAACAGTTTTCCATGCAGGGATCGCCGCATCCATATCCAGAATTTGATAGTCCCACTGTGTACCATCGTCTTCATCATGGGAATAAATATTGCCATTTTCCGTACGCAAGGCAATCCACATCTTGCGGATATCATTCATTTCAGAAAAATCTGCGTAGAAGATGAAATCTGTCGCCTGGCCGATATTCACGCCGCTGAGCGCATCCCAGTTATCCTTATTTTCTCCGTTATGCGTCAGGGAGATGCGATAGGTTTCGCCATTAGATAAGGAATCACGATAGAAGCTTGTATCAATGGAACGGGAGCTTGCAAAACCATTCTGCCCCACGGATGTGGACGCCAAGCTGAAACGCTGATCGGTACTATTCGTTCCCGTTTCCGCAGAATCATAAGAGGAGCGGCTGTAAGCTACAAGGTTCTTGCTGTTTTCCCACGCGCCCTTATAAATCCCGTTCTCCCAAAGCAGGTGATGGGCACGGTCAAAATAATGCCATTTTCCATTCGGTTCCAGGCGGTAATCGTCATACTCATGGATGGCAGTCTGGCCAACCGTATAGTTCTGCTCCACATCGTTAAAGGCTTTGAAATAAAGCTGTGTCAAAGCGCTGGGATACCATTCGCTCTGCCCGGTTTCATTATAACGGCGGATCAGATCCGCTTCATCCTTCAGGCCAAAGCGCTGAAGCTCTCCCAAGGTAAAGGTTTGATAAAGCTCGAATAGCGCTGGAATATCGGCATCAGCTTTTTGCAGCTCCGTATGTAAATACAGCACCGGATCCTGCCCATTCAGAATCTGATTCAGACGCTCTCTTGCCTGTTTCAGCTTTTCCGGCAAGGTGACTGTTGCGCTCAGCTCCGCGCAAATCGCCTCCAGATCCTCAATGATCCCTGCATCGGCAACGTTGACAGCCTCCACATCCGGGATATGTTGATTCACCAGCTTCTCTACTGCCTCCTGATCGCTCGGCACCATATGATAGGTATCCAGCGTTTGTAGGGGAGCAATGCTGGAGCCCGGGTCATTTGTTTCAAGATTTTTGCCGCTGAAGCCGATCTGATCGATGTAAAACGGCTTGTTCATACTATCCTCAGAGGCACCACGCCATGTAAAGCCAACAGAGGCGATATCTTCAATCGGAGTAACCCCTAATCGATATCCTGTTGTATTTTCAAATCTCGTTTTATCAAAATAAATTGTTCGATCTTCCCAACCGGGGAACTTGTACTCACGGTCAATCCATGAAAGAGAACCCTCGGGAGCCGTATAAGCCGTCTCCGCAGTGAAATGTGCCCTTTCTGTATTTACGCCCACATATCCATCCCAAACGGAAATTTCATAAGAATAGGGGTGCTCTGTTGTTAACTGTTTATAAGAACTACTCGCATCTTCATTCCATAGTTTGTCAATAGGAACGCGAAGGAATCCACGATAATGGCCGAAATCCTCCAAATAACCATCCGTATTGGTATACATCGTATCCCATAGCCCGTCTGCATTTTGGTAATAAACCGGAACCGCTTCATGATTTTGCTTTGCATAGCCGACTGTGCTGTAAACATCCTTGCTATACGCATGCGTAATCCAATTCCCTTCTACTGAAAAATCTCCGCTGTCTATGCGAAGCGTGCCAGTATAATCCATATACCGAACTTGAAGCGCAAACTCTTCAAACGAAACATAAGAGGTGTCCACCCAGATCCACAGTTCTTCTGCATTCTTAAACTGATAATGATCTTGGTTGTACATAACATCGAAACGCTCATAGCTGTCTGCCGAACGCTCATTGCCATTCATGTAGAAACGAAAAGCTTGACTATTATCAAAGCCTGGCGTCTGATACGCATTCTTATTGCCGTCATACACGCCGTCAATATTCATTGCGGCGGTACCGTTGCCGTTATTATACTCCCAAAATTTTGCGCCGGAATCATGGGTGCCGCCATCTTCCCTGGCGGCGTTATAGGCATCTTCAAACCGGGAAACAGAGGTATAACGATCTGACCCGGTTGGAGACGCTCCCGCTGCCGGAACATCCAATGAATCCCCGACCAAGGCTTCGATCGGCTGCGAACGCCATCCATCTGCATCCACTGCCGTAATTGCAACGCTAATACGATGAGACATATTTAAACCATACGCTTTGATCTGCTCAGCAGAAAGTTCTGAGAAAATTAACGCGCTTTCACCGGCCATTGTCCGTGCCCCACTCAATTCCACCGCAGAGACGATCGGCGTTTCGCGCTGGGGATAGCCCCGATCCAAATCATAAAAATCCGCATAGTAAGAAATCCCGCCTGCTATCGCCTGCGCCTCAGGAAAAGAAATCTCCAACGTACCGCTCGTGGTATAGCGTGCGCGTGCCGCGCCCTCGCCAAATTGCGGGTCCGGATCATCCCCTGCCGCCGCAGCCACAAGCGACACCGGCTGCGCGGCCGCAAGCAGCATCAGTATCGCAAGCAGAACCGCAAGGCAACGTTTGCTATATTTCGTCCTTTGTTTCATTCCGAACGACCCCCGTTCATAAATTTTCTCCTTTTGGCCCGTGATCCTGCCAATCATAGGTTTATTCCACTGTAATCGTTGTTTTTACCTGCCCGTTATTCAGCCGGTTTTGCTCCGCATCGAATGAATAGGTTAAATATTTCACTGTAGCTTTATAGCTGCCTGCATCCATTGCGCGCTTTAAATGAAATTTTGCAATTGCATATCCTGGCGGAACGAGATTCGATTCATACAAAATTTCGCCCGTTTTATCCAAAATAATCTGGAATTTAAAATAGCAGGGATTCCCTTCCGGATTGCGAAGCACAAACTCCTGCTCCGTTTGCCCCGCCTTAAATTTCATTGAGGTAATGCCCGGCAGTTTGATGGTTTTCCCCTTGGTATCAATTTTTTTCTTGGTGCTTAGCGTAATATCGCCTTCTACGATATTTTGATCCACTTGGCCTTTGGGATCTGTAGAAGCAGCCGCAGGCTGATCCGGGAACATCTCATCCCAATGATTCGCCGCATACTGTATGCCAAAAATCAGCGCCAGCAAAAGGATCAGCAGCAAAATCCATAGCCAAACAATGTTCTTCTTCACCGCGACAAACTGCTTTTCGCCGCAACTGATATAGCCAGCCGTGCGATGCAGCGGATTTTTCTTGTAAGGAGCGGCCGGTTCTGTTTTTCCATTGTAGGCCAGCGTATCCGGCGCATTTTTTTTGACGCCGGCGCCGATCTGGGCGGCCACTTGATAATCCCCCTGTGGATAGAGCGCCTTTACCTGAGAAACAGTATAATAGCCCACCGAAAAGCCTGTCCGCTTATTAGAGTAGGTTTTCGTATAGTTGTTGAGTCCCTGCGCGATATAGCTCATGTGTTTTTCCCCTTCGCTATGTATGAAATCGACAATTCATAATCAATCTCTAGGATTTAATTAGTCTATTCTTTGTAGTTATTATAGGACTGTTCTAAAATAAAGTCAAGAAAAAAACTGCAAGCAATATTTTTTATAAGAATATTGCTTGCTTTCTACAACAAAAATAGAAGCATTTACAACATTTTTTAATACAGAAAACCATTGATACTGTAAAATTTTTCTTTTTAAAATCCAAACTTTCTATTCGATTCCACTTCCCTTTGCAAGCTGATGCGCAATAAAATCCGCACAGGGGACGGTGAGCTTGGTGCGTCATTGCGTTATCTGTCACAGCGCTATTCGATGCCATATGCGGAATTGAAAGGATTGCTGACAGATATTGGTACAGAAGAACTGGCCCGTGCGTTGTTGGAAATCGAGCGATTGTAAAATAATGGAATGCTTCATAATCCCTTTATCTACAAGGAAAATCAAGATTCCCTGTGGAAAAAATCATCTCTAATTGGGATTGATTTTTGGGAGGATTTTTTCCCCCTCTGTACCACGCATGTTAGAGATTGTCGTTTTGATTCTAATTAAGAATCAATTTTGCTGATTTTAGGATAAAGCTCAATCACAAAATTGGTGGGGTCGCTATCCTTGCGGATTGCCCTTTCGGTTTTCGTATAGACAACTTTTTCCAAAATGTTTTTCAGCATTCTGTTTCGTTCTTCTGGGTCGTTCGTCATATAGTAAGTATCCAATACATATTGGGCTTGTGGTACGAAGTCCTCTTCAGATTTATATTTCACACGCGTTTCCTCCAATTCCTTCTCTTGATTTACCACATCTTCTCTAAGTTTCCTGATTTCTTCCGATACCGTTTGGGAACGTTGTAAATAAACTTCACGCGTATACGTTTTTTCTTCATAGCACTCACAGACACGTTTTAGTTTGAGTTCTGCCTTTTCAAGCTCTATTTTCATTTTCGCCAATGCTCTTTCCAGAGCTTTGACCTGCAATTCATTTTCTTCTTCGACCTTTTCAAAATTGATTGCAACATCTCCTAACCACTCCTTGAGTGCTTCTATGATTTTGCGTTCAATAATTTCTAAGTCAGAACTGATATTGTCACATTTTCGATTTGTACAAATTAATGATGGCTGTCTGTCTTTATACGGTCTTCTCTGCATTTTCTCCCCGCACTTGCCACATATCACAATGCCCGCAAGGGGGTTCTGCAAAGCGGTTTTATGAGGGCATTTGGGGGCGGTTACACGATGGCGTTCCAACACTTTTTCCCATAGCTCTTGGCTAATTAATGGGGTATGTAAACCTTGTGACACTGTATAGTCACCTTTATTTCTTGGTCTCGTCATTGTCACAATGCCCTTTTTGATGACTTTTACATTCTTTCTAGCTCCCCAATGCAAAATTCCTCTATAAGTTTCGTTGTGAAGAATGTCACGAATGGTTGCCACAGTCCAATTTTTCGCATGACGTGGTTTGATTCCCAAAGAATTTAAATGGTCGGCAATTCGGTTATAGGAATAATTTAGATTGGCATACAGTTCAAAAATGAGTTTCAGTGTATCGGCTTCTTCCGGATTCTCCACTAAAATAAATCCTTTGTCCCCCTTTATTTTTTTTCTACTAAAGCCATAGGGGGCAACATTGCCAACAAATTTACCTTCCTGTACGGAAGCAACACGACCGTTTTGCATTCTTTGTCGTATCTTTTTATACTCCCTTCTTGCCATAAAAAGACCAAATTCAAAATATTCTTCATCCCCTTCGTCGTTTGGGTTATAGATTTTCATCGGGGTAATGATTTTTGTGTTGCTATACTTGAAGGTTTGGGCTACAATCCCCTGGTCTATCGTATCGCCACGTGCCAAACGTTCCACTTCTACAACGAGAACACCATCCCATTTCCCTGTCTCAATATCGGCAAGTAACTGTTGCATGACAGGACGGGAAGCAATCGTATCCCCGCTGACAATTTCTTTATAAATCGCGTCCTCACGAATTATGATTTTAAGGCGGTTAGCTAGTGACATTAGCATTTCAAAATGCCTTTTTAGAGTTTCCCCTTCACCGTGCTTTTCCGCTTCTATATCCTTTCTGGATTTCCTTAAATACATACAATAATTCCCTATTGAATCTAGCTTCATGTTTATCTCCCTTCCTTATAAATATATATTCAGTTCTTATTTCTAAATGCTTCCTGCTTTCTAACTTGTATTCATTTTCAAGCCCCCTTTCCGTGTGAAATGGTGTGCAAGTTTCCTTGCATCATCACGGGAACAACCGCGTAATTAGCGGAAAAGCAAAAAAAGCCATCTGTCAAGGGCGGGCATAGCCCGTTCAATTTACCCTTGACAGATGGCTTTTTTTGCTTAAACTTTACGTGGCGGTTGAACCGTCGTTGCTTTGACCAGTAGGATACCATTCATAAAAATCGATTACTGCTTCGTCGCGGATCGTGGATTTTGTTTAAGTATTCCGTTGTGAAAATCTCTACGCTGATTAGGTCATTCAATAAATCCTCCCTGTCTCTTATACACATCTCCGAGCCCACGAGACAGGCAGAAATCTCG
>ENA-UAPG01000665-UAPG01000665.1-human-gut-metagenome-genome-assembly--contig:-NODE-665-length-10873-cov-10.903679_pt1 | contig 10873 bp, 8 predicted proteins | sample MGYA00243478_ERZ654573 | MGnify/ENA primary metagenome ERZ654573 (study PRJEB26926, sample SAMN06164711) | human gut metagenome | biome: ENVO:00009003; feature: ENVO:2100002; material: ENVO:00002003... | reverse complement strand
CTATTGAAATTAACATATTCTCTCCAAACTGCCCTCTCGTTCATCAGTCTATATTTTTTATCGTTTATATCAAAAAATTGGCCGGGTGAAATAGAAATATCAGTACCATCTTTTAATCTTATATCATAGTGGGAAGAAGCACCATTTGAAACGCTGTTACTCGTAGTGGGCAACAATTTCGTCTTATGCAGTAAAGCAACAAATCCTCTGATTTCCTCTTCATTAAACTCATGTTCCGAGGTATTATCGGGCGGAGCTCCGCCTGTATAGCTGTACAGATATATACTTTCGACCTCATCTGCCTGAATACTATGGACCACTCTTTCACCTCTTTTGAGAAGTCCAAAATATGTAGCTGCAGCTATCCCGGCTAAAATAATAATAATGTATAGATTTGATTTATTCCTTTTTATGAACCCCTTTTTAATCAAAGTATCCCCCCTCATCTTTAATTTCACCCTTATTATAATTCAATTATACACTATATTCACTGTACCGGGTCAAAGAATTATTACTGCAGATGAACTTACAGGGGATTTGCCACACTATTCACATATCTGCTATTCTGCAAAGTGTTTTCATGGAGGATACATTAAAATCCCCATGGCTGCCAGCGCGATATGGAACAGATGCTCCATATCTGTGCATGGCAACGTGTGTTGCACAGAGAGAAGGAAACAATAACGTTCTGCCGACTGATATAAACGGCCGGATCTTTTACTCCATAACGATCACCGTCTGATTCTTACACCTACTACTGCGGGGGAATTCTAAGCTTTTGCCCATATGCTCCAAACAGATATGGTACTCAAAATCTGCCTGCAGTTCATCTGCAGGGATTTCCAGGATATAGACCCACCTCGCCAGTTTTTCAAAGGTTATTTCTTTATATTTCTCTTCCCCCAGTTTCCTGAAATATATCGCAGGGGCATTATCACTTCCTCCCAATACGATCGTTTTAAGCTTTAAACTTTCCCCTCTTTTCAAAGAGGTCCTTACTGTGGGAACTACTAATTTGGAAGCGGCTTCCAGTACATTTTCTTTCAGCTTTGGCAGCTCTCCATACCAGTTCCCCAGTTTGCTTTGGCAGTCTTTTAATATAGGGACCACTGATCTTTGCTGGATATTTGCCAGAACGCCCATATCCCCATATGTCTGCAGTGCCATCAAAAGGTGGAAGTCCAATGCCTCTATGGTTTTTATTATATTTCTATATACATCCAGTGCTGCATCCTGCGCTCCCACTTTATACTGCTTTTCAAAACTGCCCCAGAGGCATCCTAATTCCGCAGTTTTTTTCATTGCCTGAAACGTATGGTTCCAATAGTCGAACCGCTCCTTTTCCCCTTCTCCACTTATATATTTTCTCAACTGCTCAAACTGCTCCGTAAACTTGTACTGGCTCTGCATCTCCTCCCAAGGTATATCATTTTGGTATATATTCCCCGGCCCGTCTTCCCATCGGCTGGGTCTTGGCAAATGTCCATCCATTTCTGTTAAAATACGTGCTGCCTCACTTCCTGCCCTGTCACCAAACTCAATGGCGGAAAAGCGTTCATAAAAATCACGCACCGGCGCATAACGGCCATTTTCCTTATGCAGCGGTAAATCCGCCTCATAGTCCTTCCACGCCTCCCCTCCGCAGTTGATCTTTCTGGAAAAATCGTTTCCTGAAAGTTGATTGTTTTTTGTGGCGCCTAATATTTCTATAGCTGTAAGCGCCGGACTCCCCTCCTTGGTAAAAAACGTAATCCTAAGACTAGTATCCTGCTCCACTTCCATTCCCGGTACCAGGATCCTGGTGTGCTCTTCATTTATTTCCAGATCCCTCAATGTGAGATGATTGACCTTTATATCCAATTTTGCCGTATCCGGCCGGAAATCCAATTGAACCGTGTAATTACCTGCCGGAATGTTCAGTTGATATCCTGACATACCTTTTCTGGCTGTCGCAGAAAGATTCTCGCCATCCGGATATCGTACCGCATAGGATTCCTTCCCGATATACCCCTCCAGGCTGATCTCCCCATCCAGTTCTTTTCCCCACGGCTGGTCCCAGGCAGACTCCATGAGAGCCTTGGCATTGGGCGCTATATTTCTTGTCCTCCAATGGATTCCCAGCAGTCCGCTGCAATGATACCTTTTTGCGTCAAAGGCATCTCTTCTCATTCTTCCTGCCCATAACTGAGGGGAGATCATTGCCGGGTCGTCTTCCATCCACGGGATCGCCCAGGCCGGTCTTCCCTTCAGGTCCTGAAACTTGGGTTCAATGGGGTCAAACCCCACATTCCTGTTAATGCAGGAAAACGGCATGGATTTTGGCAGATAATTGTCAAAAGCAGCCCTGTCCTCCCGGGGACCCAGCGTCCAGCCGCAGACAGCCAGTTCAAAGGGAGCCTCTGTCCTCTCTTTTGCCCTCAGCGCACAGGCAAAATCCCGGATTGTCTTATGGGTATCCTCCTTTGTGTTTCCAAGCCACGTCCAGTCCTCCGGTGTCCACATCCAATAATAATCCAACGGATGCAGCCTTTTGATCCTCTCAAAAATCCCCTCATACAACGCCTCCACGGTATCCTCATCCGCTTCCCCGGCTATGGCCAAATGATGCCTGGCTGTCTCTGGAATGGTAAGTGGTGCTTCTGTTCCGATACAGGTTTTGACGCCAATCTCTTTTGCATAGGAAAAAGTATCCTGTAAAAGCTGTCCGTAAGCATGAAACATTTGGTTGTATTTATCCGCAGGTACCGTATTTTCATGAAGTTCCGTGCTGTATATATCCTCCTCGTATCCCTTCATATAGTCCGCACCGTAGCTGTCCGTCTCAAATACATTGCCGGTTCCGCAGGGATAATCCCCTGTCCCCATGGGATGGTATCCCCAACTGTTCCCGTTTGTTTTAAAATGCTGTACAGGATAACTGGCTTTTACAGTCCCATCCTCCCTGCAGTCCTCTTTTTTTCCAATCCACACCAAAGGTTCGGCTGTCATTGCTTTTGGGGCATCCTGATTCTCAGGGTATGTATGCAGCGCGAAAAAATTGGCCCTCATTTTTGCTAATTGTGTTAATACAGCGAAATAGTCATCTTTGTTCCACCAATCCGGCCCCTCCGGAAAATCGTGGAAGGGAAGGATGCCCCTCTCACGGAACAGAGGTGTTTCACGGATATCCGGCTCTGTTCCCCAAATATCTTTCCTGCACTTTTTATCGGGAATCACATCCCCGTGCAGGTAAAAGCCAATCCCCTGTAATTCCAGGAAACGATATACCGCATAAAGTACAGATATCCCGGTATTCCCTGTAAATATTTTCACACCCTTCTCCCTGCCGTACAACAGGTATCCCTCTTCGCCAAGGCCAGTATGATCCAGCACGGATGTATACTTTTCTAAAAGACCATGCCCTTTCACCGCCAGGATCATACAATTTCCCTCTTCCGGAATACTGCTTACGATCTCCGGCAGCTCTTCCCCCAGAACATAGAGGTAACGCCTCAGCTCCTTTGCCGCCAGAAGGACTGCATGGTCCCCCTGCTCTGCCACTATATAGTTTTTCATACCTATTATCCCTCCTCTGTCTGTTATCCCTTGATGGCTCCTGCCATTAATCCCTTGACAAAATATTTCTGCCCTACTACTGCCAGTATGAGGATCACAGGAATACAGGAAAGCAATGCTCCTGCAAGGGGTGCGCCGTAAGAAATCTTGTAAAAATTCTGCAGTCTCATCAGACCGATGGGCAAAGTGTACTTCTCCTCCGCATTCAGATAAATAAGGGGGGTCATAAAATCGTTCCAGGCATTCATAAATGTCAGTACTCCCTGAATGCCAATCCCCGCTTTGCTCAGAGGCACTGCTATTTTAAAAAATATCTTAAGTTCCCCATATCCATCGATCATTGCGCTTTCATATAAATCCTTCGGCACCTGCCCCATGATCTGACAGAGCAGAAAAATACCAAATGCATTGATCATAGCAGGTATGATCAAAGGTACATAGGTGCCAAACAACCCCATATTTTTGTACATCTGAAACTGGGGAACCATGAGAACTTGAGGCGGTATCAGCATGGTAGCCAAAATCAAGCTTAAAAGGACCCCTTTCCCCTTAAATTCAAATCTGGTAAATCCATAGGCCACCAGCGCGTCAACCGCCATAGCCAGAAACGCGGCAATGGCTGCCACAAAAATACTGTTCGCAAACTGTTTCCAAAATGGTATGGTATCGAACAATGTTTTAAAGTTATCAAAGGTAATCTCCCGCGGGATCAGACGCAGTATGTGCCTGTTCATCTCCAGGTCCGTCTTAAGAGCGCCTGAGATCATAAATGCAAAGGGATACAGTATAAATATAACTGCAATTATCAATATTAAATGAAACACAATACCTGAAATTATTTTCTTTTCTTTCACACTGCATCACCTCAGTCCTTTTCCCGAAACAGACGTCTCTGTATGGTTGTAATTATCAGCAGGATCAAAGCGATCACATATCCCATGGTGGCTGCCCTGCTTACCTGATTATTTTTAAACATTGTATTATAAAGATATATAACCGGATACAGCATGGAATCCCTGGAGCCTACCGAGGAGGAATTCTGTACCAGTGTAAGAACCTCCCCAAACATGGCAAAGGAACCTGTGATAGCAATAAATACAATATATGTCATAATTGGTTTTAATAAAGGCAGCGTTACATACCAAAATTCCTTCCATTTCCCTGCCCCGTCTATCCTTGCCGCTTCCCCAAGTTCCGTTGGTATCCCCTGCAGGCCGCTGAGAAAATACAGGCTGTTGATGCCAAAATACCTCCAGCAGCCGATCAGCAGAACGGAGGGGATTGCCCAAGCCGGATCACTTAAAAACTTGACCGCCTTTTCCGCCACGCCAACATCCTGCAGAACCGTATTGATCAGTCCATTGTTGGTTCTCAGGATCAATTTGAAGACAATTCCCACTACAATAACGGAGGTCACATTGGGAATAAAAAAGACTGTGGAAACAAAGCCGCTTTTCTTCCCCATATATTTACTGTTCAGCATCAACGCTGCAAGCAATGCCACGGGAAGTATAATAAATATACTTCCCATCATGTAAATACAGGCATTTAATATGGATTTCCAAAACCTGTGGTCCATAAAGACCGTTCCGTAATTGGAAACAGTAAATCCTCCCGTTTTCGTCTGAAATGATAAGATCAAACCTGAAATTGCAGGGTACAGTCCAAAAACTGCATACAGGATAAAAAATGGGGATATGAAAAGATAAGGCATTAGTTTTTGTTTCTTACTCTTCATATACATGCACCTTTCTCTCTATCGGCTATTTTGTCTGATTGTATTCTTCAACCGCTTCTGTCAAAATATCTCCCATCTCATCCATGCTGATATTACCTTCCACCAGGTCATAGGCATTGGAATTGAATGTTTCCATAAAAGTATTTCTCCAGTCTGCCTGATACTGGATGGGAATCTCATCTGCCAGGCTCTCGTACAGTTCTCCAAGATTTTGATCATTGTAATACGCAACCGGGCTGTTGCATTCGGGCATAGCCTCATAAACCGGCGGATACAGAGCGATCATCTCGTATTTCTTCACACAATTATCCTTGTCAAGCTGTGCAAACTTCATAAAATCCCACAACTGCTCTTTATCTTTCCCAGTGTATTTTGTCATACAAAGGCCGGTGCCGCCCCTTACTGATACCGGTGCTGCCGATTCCGTCAGCTTTGGAAGCGCTGCCATCTGCCATTTACCGCTTTGTTCCGGTACATTATCTCTCAGCCATCCCGCTGCCCAGTCTGCCGCAAAATAGGTTGCCACCTTATCCTCAGCCACCACCGGCCATACTTCCTCCTGTGTCTCCCAGGCATACATCATGCCCTTCTGCTGCATATTCACATAATCCATAACAATATTTTTGAATTCCTCTGTGATATCCAGCTCTCCGTTTTTATCCACATAGTCCAGACCGGCCCCGCGCAGCATAAGGGCTATTTCATCCATCTCACCGCCCAGAGACATGTCTTTCGTGGCAGAGATGTAAATATCATGTTTTGCAAATTCCTCTGCAGCCGCTTTGTACTCCTCCCAGGTTGTGGGAACCTTGATATTATATTCCTCGAATAGATCCGCCCTGTACGCCATGGTTACCGGACACAGCGCATGTTCAAGTCCATAATAGTGACCATCATACGCATACAGGTCCAGACGGTTTTTAACCATTTTCTCTGTCACTTTATCCTTCTCTATAAACTCATCAAGAGGGTAATAGCACATCTGCTCCTCTGACATGAATCTGGAGAAATATCCCTGCTCCTGGTCCACCAAATCCGGGGCGCCCTCCCCGCCGGATGCGTTGATGACAGCCAGACGATCTGACAGCGCATTGATATCCATGACTTCTATGGTAAAACTTACATCCTGATGCTCTTTCTTATATTCCTCTGTCACCCACCTGAAATATTCCGCATGAGGCTCTGTGAACGCCCATATCACAATATCTTCCGGATTCGCCTCCGCCTGTTCCTCTGTATTTGTGCCTGTATCAGGCTCGTTGTTTTTTTCCTTCTCCTCTGTTCCCCCGCTGCTTCCGCATCCGGTTAAAACTGCAGTGACTAACAATACTGTACTTAAAAACATCCCAATTTTTTTTCTCATAGTTTTTCCCCACTTTCCCTTGATCATTTACCTTCTGTTCTTAAAATCTCTGACTGCCTGGAACATTGCCATCATATTTTCAGCACTTGTGGGACTTTGTATATTATGGGTTGTATTAAACACAAACCCGCCCCCTTTTGAAAACAGTTCCAGGCGCTGCGTTACCTCCCGGTACACCTCCTCCGGTGTGCCAAAGGGCAGGGTATGCTGTGTATCAATGCCTCCGCCCCAGAAAACAAACTTATCCCCCCATTCTTCTTTCAGTTTTTTGCCGTCCATACCTTTTGCAGAGAGCTGGACCGGATTCAGTATGTCCATTCCCGCCTCATAAAAATCGGGAAGAAACGACATGACAGCTCCGCAGGTGTGATAAAAAGTCTTCCAATTTGTATTTTTATGAACCCAGTCGTTTATTCTCTTGTAATAGGGCTTATAAAATTCCCGGAAAGAATCCAGCGACATAAACGGCCCGTTCTGTGTACCAAAATCGGTCCCTGAAATATAGACTGCCTGTATCTTGTCCCCGCAGGCCTGACGGATCAACTCTGCATTTTTTAATCCGGTTTCCACCTGCATCTCAAATACCTCATGGATATAATCCGGACAGATATGGTGCGCCATCATAAAATCCGGTAAATTTCTAATCCCTTTCGGATGCTTTACACTTGGTCCGGGAACAATGGCAAAGTCACCTATTGAGGCAATGGCCCCGCTGTACACGATGCCGTATTCCGTATTGCTGTAGTAATAGCTGCACTGTCTTTCCAGTTCTTTTAACTGCTTCTCCGTGATCACGGAAAAATCGTCCTTGAAATCCTCTTTTGCGCTGTTTGTGTCCTCGTCAAACTCAATATTACCTCTGGTTATATTGTCAAAAAAGAATCCCCCTTTTGGCATCATACCGGAGGGCGGTACACTTAAATCTCCCTGTGGATACAGATAGGTACGGCCTGTCTCATCCACTGTGGTATGAAAAGCTGCCGGAACATCCACCTCCAGGCCGGACTGCATCGTCCAGGGCTTACGGCCCTCATTGGAAAATCCAAACATGTTCATCCCCGTGGAGATCTCCACACAGTCAAGATGCAGGGCCTGCCTGACATCCTCCTCCACCTCCCCCAAAAGCTGCAAAGGCTCATTGATCTTTACCTTCCTTTCCTCCAGCCCCAGCGCTTTTCTCAGCCGGTCCAGTGCATTGGCATTGATGCCGGTGATCGGAGTTGCCCCCATATCCACTACCACTTCCTCAGGCTCAATGTGATTTAAAGTCTGATTCAGCCTTTCTCTGCTGCTCGCCATTTTGTTAACCTCCTCTTAACTGATTTTATGTATCATGCAACCGTGTCCGTGCACGATACAGGTAATTTTTTTCTCTTTACTCCTTAAGACCCCAGAGTAAAGAGAATATGTCATAAGTTATATTTTGTTGCGATAAATATATGTGTTTTCACGGTAGACTCTTCCGGACGGGTACCATACAGCAAATACCGTCCCAGGATTTCTACTCCCATAAAGCCTTGCCGGAATGGTTCCTGACAGACTGTTGCAGATACCACGCCTGATCTTAAATTTTCCTTGACGATATCTGTCAGGTCATATGTGACGATCCTTAATTTGCGCCCGTAATCCGTCTCACGGACAGCTTTTATCCCTCCTTCAACACCTGCTGCCGCAAAACATATGGTCGTCAGGTCCGGGTTCTTCTGAAGCAATGTCCTCAGCTGTTCATAAGACTTCCGGTCATCATCTTCATTTTCCAATACAGCGTCTACGATTATATTGCTGTAGTCCCGTTTCAGTGTTTTTTTTATTCCTTTCAAGCGCTGCGCCTGCGCCATCACCATCTTTGAACCGATCACCAGGGCAATATGCTCCTCTGCCCCATTGCTCATCATCCCCAGCAGTTCACCTGCCACACAGCCGCTTGTAACATAATCACAGCCCACATAGGCTAAATGTTTGACGCTTGCTATGTCTGTATTAATCGTCACTACAGGAATATTCTTATCTTCCAGTTCCTGTATCTTTTGGGCCACCCTCTTGGAATTAACGGGGGTGATCACAAGGCCTGAAATTCTCTCTTCCAGCAACTCTTCAATTTTTTGAAGCTGCAGCTCCGCATCAAATCCTTTGATCTTCTTCACACTGCTCTGTATGCCAAAATGCCCCATTTCCTCCAGCCCATTATTTACCCCCTGGATCACCTCCTTAAAAAACGGATTCCCCTCTGAACAGAGCAGCACGCCTATGGTCTTGGTATATTTCTTATTTGCCAGTGTCCTGGCCGCCATATCCGGTTTATATCCTAATTCTTCTGCTATCTTAATGATTCTTTCTGCCACCTGCTGGTTTACGCCTGGCCTGTGGTTTAAAGCCCGATCCACAGTCCCCCTCGACACGTTAGCTGCCTCTGCAACTTCCCGGATTGTAACTTTCATAATTTCCTCCATCGTGTCCGTGCACGTTTTATGATTACATTATATTCCATAAAATTCATTCTGGCAATTGTCAAAATTGTGCGAATTTTCCTTCTTATAATTGGTCATATTTGCTAAATTTCTCCGCACACAAAAAGGAAGCGCCTGCCGCCGCTTCCCCTTTTTCTATATATCCTGTATCAGTCAAAAATGATCAATGCCATAAACACTAAGTCTTCCTCCCCGGTATTCACCAGGCCATGCCCGTGATCATCCGGTGTAAAGGTTACATCCCCTGCCTTTACCGGGCGCACTGTGCCATTGTCATCATAGTCTCCCTGGCCGGACAGGATATAGTAAGTCTCGCTCTCCTTGTGGTGTTCATGATATCCAAGGGAACATCCCGGCTCAATGACTACCTCTGCGTACAGACCGCACTTTCCATTCAGTTCCTTCTCTCCTAAAATATGCTTAATGATCACATGGCCCTTGCCGCCGCACATATTTTCTACTGTTTCTGTTTTCATCATACTTCATCCTCCATACAAAAAGGTCCCCAAAGGTGGGTTTTCGCCTTTGAGAACCTTTTTTCTTATCATTTTATTTTTTTATATCTTAGACCAATTTTACGGGCTTGTCAATATTTTCCTGCATAAAAATATTCTTCTGTTTTAACCTTTCACACAGAACCCATTCTCCTCCCGCACCGGAATATCCTTGGCATCAACCCCTTCAATTCGTATAAAATTCCCCATGGACAACCGTTCCAGGAAGTTTGATATCTCCTGCTCTCCGCCCTGCAGTTCCATTTCCACGCATCCGTCCCAGGTGTTCTTCACCCATCCGGTCACCTGCAGAAGCCGTGCCAGGTGCTGCGCCCGGTACCTAAGCCCTACTCCCTGTACCAAACCGGTCAGTATAAAATGCTTTCTGATCTTCATTTTTTACATTAATTCCTCCATAAATGTGTATATCTGGAAATTTGAAATTTTCTCTATACAGTTTGCATTATACCACTTTTTAAAATGTCTGCAACTATCTTTCGCAACTTTCCTTTTTTTCCAAAAAAAACCATCCTGCAGCCGTAAAGATCTCCCGGCTGCAGGACGGTTTTAAGAGGGTATTCTATCGATATTTCAGTGTTGTGCCTATTCCCATTTTTAATGCTTTTTCATATACTAACTGTCCCAGTGCAATGTCATTTGTTGAGAGTCCTCTGTGCCAGAATAAAATGGTCTCATCCTCACGCTGTCTGCCCGGTTTTTTTCCTGCCACGATCTCTCCCAGTTCTCCATATAACGTATCCTCGCTTAGTTTTCCTGTCTCCACATGTCTGCGGAGACTTCCCAGGATGCCGCCTTTGCACTGTCCCCAGTCGTCCACCACGATCTTGTCCATCACATCTGTGAGGGAGAGTTCCACCGCGCTGACTGTCCCATAGGGAACCACAAAATTCCCCGGCTGTACCCACTCTGTCTTCAATAGAGGCGTGGGTTCCATAAGGCGGGTGGCCTCCACCATGATATCCGCCCCTTTCAGGCACTCTTCGCTGTTCCGGGTCACTTTAACCAGTTTGCCCAGTTTTTTGGTAAGCCGTGCCGCAAAATCCTCCATGGATTCTTTTCTGCGGCTGTTCACACGGATCTCCTCAAAATCATAAATGGAATCAAGAAGCACCACGTTCCACCATGCAGTTCCTCTGGAACCCAGATGCCCCAGGATCTTATTTTCTTTTTTTGCCAGATACTTTGCTCCGATGGCTGTCAGAGCACCCGTACGCATGGATGTGATCTCCGTAGC
>ENA-UAPG01000646-UAPG01000646.1-human-gut-metagenome-genome-assembly--contig:-NODE-646-length-11038-cov-13.260949_pt1 | contig 11038 bp, 9 predicted proteins | sample MGYA00243478_ERZ654573 | MGnify/ENA primary metagenome ERZ654573 (study PRJEB26926, sample SAMN06164711) | human gut metagenome | biome: ENVO:00009003; feature: ENVO:2100002; material: ENVO:00002003... | reverse complement strand
GCTTAGCAACATGTCAAATTCCCATATTCAAAAAGTTGCGGTTCTGACACAGTACAATGCCCGTTCCTTAAATGAGCATCTGAGTTCATCCAAATGGTGGGATTTCGGAAGAAAGCAGGGAGGCCTCTACACCTTCACACCTACCATTACCGCTGACAACAGCTTCTGGTACAGAGGCACAGCGGATGCTATGATCCAGAACCTGAATTTCCTTAAATCAAGCCATGAGCCTTATGTGGTGATCGCATCCGGCGATGGTGTGTACAAGCTGGATTTCAATAAAGTTCTGGAGTACCATATTGCAAAGCGGGCGGACATCACAGTTGTCTGCACAGATGTATATGGAGATGACACCACCAGGTTCGGCTGCCTGAAAATGAATGAGGACAGCAGGATTGAAGAATTTGAAGAAAAACCCATGGTGACACGCACCAATACGGTTTCTACCGGTATCTATGTCATCAGAAGAAGACAGCTTATTGAGCTTCTGGAAAAATGTGCACAGGAAGACAGATATGATTTTGTAAAGGATATTCTCATCCGTTATAAGAACCTGAAGAGGATCTATGGTTACAAGATCAATACTTACTGGAGCAATATTTCCACTGTGGAATCTTATTATAAAACCAATATGGACTTCCTGAAACCAAAAGTAAGAGATTACTTCTTCAATCAGTATCCCGGAGTTCAGTCAAAAATAGATGATCTGCCTCCGGCAAAATACAATCCCGGTTCAGATGTGAAGAACAGCCTGGTTTCCAGTGGATGTATCATCAACGGACAGGTTGAGAACTCTGTTCTGTTTAAGAAAGTATTTGTAGGCAATAACTGCGTGATCAAGAATTCCATTATTCTCAACGATGTGTATCTGGGGGATAATACCCACATTGAGAACTGTATCGTGGAGAGCCGTGATACCATTCGTGCCAATTCCTACTATTGCGGTGAGGACGGCATTAAGATCGTAGTGGAAAAGAACGAGCGTTATGTACTATAAAAATACACAAGTAAAAAGTGTGCAGGGTGCAGTGACATCATAAGCAGGACTTTTTAAGAATGGCATATGAAAGGGGAAGGTTTTTATGAACATCACAGATGTAAGAGTAAGAAGAGTTGCGAAGGAAGGTAAGATGAAAGCTGTTGTCTCCATTACAATTGATGAAGAATTTGTAGTGCATGACATCAAGGTTATCGAAGGGGAAAAAGGTTTGTTCATTGCCATGCCCAGCCGTAAAGCAACCGACGGTGAATACAGGGACATCGCACATCCGATTAACTCTGAAACCCGTGAAAGAATCCAGGGCATCATTTTGGAAAAATACGAACAGGTACTCGCTGAGGAGCCTGTGGAAGCTGTAGTTGAAGCATAAGAAGATAGAATAGTTAGAAAAGCCGTTTGCATTCGCAGACGGCTTTTCTACTGAACAGGGGGCCTGGCCGCGAGTGTTCCATCCGGCAAGAAACAAGACTGTCAGATTAGCGTGTGTTGTGTAAAAAAGGAAATGCAGGGTACAAAAGTGAGAGAAACAGAAAGTCAATTTTTGTACCCCGCAGACATAGTGCGGGAAGGTGGGAAAAGTTACAATAGAATCATAAGAATCCATGGTTCTGTCCGGGCTGAAGCGTAAATATTGTGCCGGACAGCATCTGTTTGCAAGAAGGAGGATACAATATGGCAAAAATGACAGAAAAAACAAATTATCTTATGACTCTGCGCGGGGAACAGCCGGAGTGGGTGCCCACCTACAGTTTTGGCCCTATGCCCAATATGACAAGGCCTTGCACATCCTGTATGCTGGAACCCGAGATCGTGGCGTATTTCCGTTTTCAGGGGGGCGGCAAGGACTGCTGGGGTGTCACCTATGTTCCTACCAGGGAGACAGGAAACGCGCTGCTTCCTAAGCCCGGTGAATTTATATTGGATGACATTACAAAGTGGAGAGATGTTATCAAAGCGCCTTCCCTGGAAGGGGTGGACTGGGAGGCCATGGCTAAAAAGCAGTTGGAAGGTTTTTACCGTCAGGGGGTAAACCGGGAAGATACGGCCATTGCCCTGAACCTTCACGTGGGATACTTCCAGAATCTGATGGCATTTATGGGATTTACGGAGGGGCTCTGCGCCATGGCTGAGGAACCGGAGGAGGTGTACGCGCTGTTTGATTACATGTGTGACTTTTACACAGAGATCACACGGCAGATCATTGGATATGTAAAGCCTGATGTGCTGACCATGATGGATGATACTGCCGCATGGAGGGCGCCCTTCATTTCCAAGCAGATGTACCATGATCTGGTACTGCCTTTCCACGACAGGCAGGCCAAATTCGGACGTGACCTGGGAATCCCCATTACCATGCACAACTGTGGTAAGGCGGAACCGTTTATAGAGGACTGGCTTTCAATCGGCGTTAATGCCTGGGACCCTGCACAGACGTGCAATGATCTGACAGGCATCAAAGAAAAATATGGAAACAAGCTGGTCATTATGGGGGGATTCGATCCCCGTGACCATCTGGCTGACCCAAATGTGACGGAAGAAGAGATACGCCAGGCAGTGCGGGATACCATGGACAGGCTGGCACCCGGGGGCGGTTTCTGCTGGTGCGGCGGATATCTGGGAGCCATTGATGACCCGGAAGTCATTAGAAAAAATGCAGTATTGTTTGATGAAGTGTTCCGTTATGGAGATAAGTTTTATAAAAAGTGATGCGGGAAGAAGTGATAAGATTATGAAGGTATTGATATTAGGCGGTTTTCTGGGCTCAGGTAAGACGACCCTCCTTCTTCAGATGGCACGGTATCTGGTGGACAGTTCCGGGTCAGGCAGTGCCTATAAGGTGGTGATCCTGGAGAATGAGGTGGGCAGGGAAGGGATTGATGACAAGCTTCTCAGGGGAAATGGATTTAATGTGGAAAATCTCTTTAACGGCTGTGCCTGCTGTACCCTGGCCGGAGAGCTGGTTTCCGCTGCCTATGAGATTGAGAAGGAATATGCCCCTGACTGGCTGATCGTGGAGACAACAGGCCTGGCATATCCGGGTTTGATCCAGGACAACCTGGCAGCGGGGATCGGAATGGAATCACGGGTGTGTACGGTGGTGGATGTATCCAGATGGAAACGGCTTTTGCATGCCATGCGGGAACTTCTCCTGGGGCAGACAGAACGGGCTGATGTAGTCCTTATGAATAAGGCGGATCTGGTGACAGAGGATATACTCCGCGAGGTGGAGATGGATATTGAGGAGATGAATCCGGCCGCTGCGCGGATTGCCACCACGGCAGTAGGCCATGTGGATGAACATGTGTGGGATGTTGTGTTGGGAGTGATGGACCATGGATAAAGAGGAGAAGACTTTGCAGGTGTCCGGGGATGCGCAGGAGAATCTGCCAAGATGCGGAGAGGAACAGGAAGACGAGGGGCATCATGGATGCGGAGATGAACATGCAGAGGGGCATCATGGATGCGGAGATGAACATGCAGAGGAGCATCATGGATGCAGAGATGAACATGTAGAGGAGCGTCATGGATGCGGAAATGAACATGCAGAGGAGCATTATGGATGCGGAGATGAACATGCAGAGCAGGAGCATCATGGATGCGGACATGCGCATGTACATGAGGCGCATCATACCCATGTGCATGAACACCGTGAGGCATGTGAATGCCCTTCCTGCGCACAGAAAAGAGAAAAATTATATGTGACATCCCAGCTCCAGGACAATGCTGTGGTGGTCTCGGCAGAGTACCACACAGCGGCAGACCGGGAGCGGGCGGGAGAACTGCTTGCCAGGTATATGGAAGCACTTGCCGGTGAGATAGACAGCCGTGGCGGCATAATCGGTCATATTAAGACATCAGTGGAGGTACAGTATGTGGAAATGTACTCCCTTACAGACAAAACAGTGATGAAAAAGGCATCAGAACTGCCGGAACTGACCTTATATACGGCTGCTATTGTATTCTGTGTAAAAGAAGAGGAACTGCGCTGTCTGGTCCGGGATATGTTCCGGGACATGGACAGGCAGCTCCATGAGAGTTAATGGATACGCCATCCGGCAGGATATTTATTTTTTAATGTACCGTTCACCAGTTTTCCGAATCCAAGAGGAAAGTCGTCCACGCAGATCAGCTGCCATCCTTTATCCTTTGTGCATTCACCTTTTTCCACCAGGAGAGTTTCACCCTTCAGGTAACGTCCGATGCGCTCATCCTGTGGGGAAAGGCAGAGGCGTGAAGGGAATTGACCTGCTTTAAGGGCCAGGGCCAGAGGCTGGGACGGCTCAAAACGGTTTTTCTTTAATTCCCCCAGAAACAGTCCGTTTCTGAGAAAGCGGATGCCCTTAAAGTGGTTGTCCGCAGGGGGCAGGCAGTAGACATTGCTGCTGCGCACTTCTATTCGGTCCGCGGGAAAGGGAATGTCCATTCCGGCGAAAAATTCAGTCAGCAGTTTTTGGGCTTCTTTATCAGGTTTTGTTCTGAAATCTGATAAAGTCTGCCCGGAACTGCCTTTTTTTCTCATGAGGGCCATGAAATGTCCCTCCCCATCCATTCTGTGAGGGAAGATGCGGAGGCATTTGGTGAGCTCCGGATCTCCATTTCCCCATGCAGGATTGCCTTTGGAAAACCCTTTATAACTATTTGTCTCTAAAAGCTCCATTTCCGGATATTCCTCCAAGATAAAGGAAATGGTTCCTTCATTTTCAACGGGGGAAAAGGTGCAGGTAGAATACAGCATCAGCCCTCCGGGCTTTAGCATGGAAATGGCAGACGAGACACATTCCCGCTGGAGTTTGGCAAAAAATGCAGGCCTTGTCTCGTCCCAAGTCTTGGCTACGGCAGGCTCTTTTCTAAACATTCCCTCCCCGGAGCAGGGGGCATCCACCAGTATCTTATCAAAAAACTCCGGCATGGATTTTGCCAGAGACGCGGGGACTTCATTGGTGATAAAAGAATTTGGGATTCCGCACAGCTCTATATTTCGTTGCAGGGCTTTGGCCCGTGAACTGCTGATATCATTGGCAACCAGCATACCTTTATGTTCCAGTCCGGCGCCAAGCTCTGTGGCCTTTCCCCCCGGGGCGGCACAGAGGTCCAGCACATAGTCTCCGGGTGTGACCGGAAGGAGGGCAGCAGGAGCCATTGCACTGGGTTCCTGCAGATAATACAGGCCGGCTGCATAGTAGGGATGTTTTGCCGGATGGTCTGTTTCCTCATAGTAAAAGCCGTTTCTGGTCCAGGGCACAGGTGTCAGGGAGAAAGGGCTGATTTTTAGAAATTCCTCCACGGATATTTTCAGGGTATTGACTCTGAGGCCAAAATGCCGTGGATTTTCATAGCTTTTTAAAAATGCAGTATATTCATCCTGAAGCATATCCTCCATACGGGAGAGGAAAGCTTTGGGGAGTTGTTCGATCATAACGGTCTCCTTTTTGTGGGCTCTGTTGTTTTGGAGTAACAGTTCAACTGTCTGCACTGTTACGTTTTGGACTTATTATAGCATGAAGGGTTTTATTGCGCTACAGAAATATCCCTTCCGGGCATTATGGTGCCATGAAATGTTACTGTTCACGACGTGTCCAGTAACACGCTTCGCGATGCACAGATATGGAATATTCTGCCCCATATCGCGCTGGCTGCCTCGGGATTTTCATGCTTCCGGCATGAAAACGCCTCCCGGTACAATGGCCTGTGAACAGTATCATGAAACAGTCAAATTAGCAGGCCGCCACATTCCGTATGGGGATCCGCACGGTTCTTCCAGTATTTTCTTGTAAATAAAAGATAAAAATGATATGATTTATATTAAGTAAAAGACAGAGGCAAAACAAGTAAAATTATAATAACTATTCAGCAGACCAAGACACTGAACAGTTACAGACTACGAGAAGATAAGCGGAGTGAGTGATATGGCTACACTAAAAGAAATCTCTGAGCTGACCGGTTATTCCATAGCTACGATTTCCAGAGTGCTGAATCATGATGCTTCCCTCAGTGTGACGGACAGCACCAGAGAAGAGATACTGAGGGTAGCCGGCAAGCTGGACTACGAAAGTAAGAGTGTCAGGAGCAGCCGCAGGAAGGCGGCCCAGCTCAGAATCGGAATTATTGAAATGATGGACTCCCGGATGAAGCTGGATGACCCTTATTATCTTTACCTGAAAAGCAGCCTGGATAAGTGTTGTTTTGAAGAGGGATTTGAGACAGTTACCCTTCAGTATGATGAGGAGGAGGGCTGCTATAAGAGCAACAGCCAGTCAGGGTTGAACGGCGTGATAGCTGTGGGACAGTTTGATGAGGCACAGGTCCATGCCATGGAACAGTGGTCGAATCAGATCGTATTCCTGGATTCCTCTCCCTATGAGGAGAGATTCAGTTCTGTGGTGCCCAATTTTCAGGTGGGGATCCATCAGGGAGTGGACTATCTGGCCGGGATGGGCCACAAAACCATTGCCTTTGTGGGGCCTGTAATGTCCCCGGATTCTTTGGGCTGTGATGCGCCGGAGAAGCGCAGAAAAATATTTGAAGAATATATGAAGTATTACAGGAAAGATTTAAAGGCGGTTTTTGTTGATACAGACAGAGAGGCGTCCGCTGTACTGGAAAAGATAATTGCTTACCTGAAGGAGGAAAAGAACCCTGCCACGGCGTTTTTTACCTTCAATGAGGCTGCCGCCATTGGCGTGATGCAGGGGATCCAGCAGTTGGGATACCGGGTGCCTGAGGATTTCAGCATTTTAAGCTATAATGACACCGTGCTGGCAACACTGATGCAGCCACAGCTTTCAAGTATCAGTATTCATTTGGAGGAGATGGCTCTGGAAGCGGTAAGACTTTTAAGGAGAGAGCTGCTGGAAAGCAGGGTACCGCCGATGAAGATAGCGATACCTTCCGGTTTAAGTGAGAGGGAAAGTGTTAAGAGGCTTGAATGATGGATTCAGGCCTCTGTTTTTATGTGCTTTTCCATAAAAGTAAAAAAAGAGTTAAATAAGGTAAAAGGGGGAATGAACAGTTGAATAGGAAAGCTATCATCTGTGTCGGAAGGGAATTGCACAAGTAAAGAGTACAAGGTATAATAGACAATCATGCGGATAAACCGCCCGGAGGCACGGAAATGGAAAATATGATACTGTCGTTTAATGTGATAGCGCCATTATTTTTTCTGATGGTAATAGGCTATTTGATCGCTAACTATACAGATCTTGCAGATAAAGACCTGCTGAAGAAAGCAAATACTCTTGTGTTCAAGGTCTTTCTGCCGTGTATGCTGTTTAAAAATATTTACCGGAGTAATATCAGAGAACAGATGCAGGGCGGACTTTGTATTTTTGCCGCCGGAAGTCTGCTCCTTTTGTTTGCACTTCTGTGTCTCATTGTTCCCAGGGTGGTGAAAAAGGAGAATCAGCAGGGAGTGGTGATCCAGGGGATATTCAGAAGCAATTATGTGATATTCGGAGTAGCAGTGGTGGAAAATATGTATGGTTCTGCCAATACAGCCACAGCGGCAATTTTAAGCGCGGTCCTGGTACCCATGTATAACTTCCTGGCAGTGATCGCCCTGTCTTTTTTCGGAGGGAAGAGGGAGCGGGATTTTAAAAAAGTTATCATCGGTATTCTGAAAAATCCGCTGATCCTTGCCTCCGTTCTGGGGATCATAGTCTCTCTGTCAGGAATCAAACTTCCCAAGGCGGCAGATACTACCCTGAATGATCTGGCAAAACTGGCAACCCCTATTGCATTTCTCATACTGGGCGGAGATTTTGATTTTTCCAAAATAAAGGGGAACCTGAAAACTGCAGGATGTGTGATCTTAGTTAAGATGGTACTGCTTCCCCTTATCTTTATCCCCATTGTGGTGGCAATGGGGTACCGCAATTCTGATCTGCTGGCAGCACTTCTGGCGTATCAGACACCAGTTGCGGTATCCAGCTATATTATGGCCCAGCAGGCGGGCGCGGATGAACAACTGGCGGGGCAGCTTGTGGTATTCAGTAGCATAGTTTCCATATTTACGCTGTTTGTTACCATATTTATCCTCAGGCAGATGGGACTTCTCAATTGATCTTATATAGGCGGGTGCATGATCAACCCTTAAAGATATGCAAGGAGCATGTCGGATTTTTACTATAACAGAGCGGGAATATATTATACCATATCCGCAAAGAACGAATAGAAAACACAACAATAAGGAGAATGTATATGAACTGGGAACCCTGGACAGGTTGTTACAAAATAAGTGATGGCTGCACGAACTGCTATTTTTATGGGCCGCACGCCAAACGTTACGGTCAAAACACCATCCTAAAAACAGATAAATTCGATTGGCCTGTGAGAAAGAACGCAAAAGGTGAATACAACATTAAAGGAAATAAGATTCTTGCAACCTGCTTTGCAACGGATTTTTTTCTTCCCGAAGCGGATGAATGGCGTAAAGATGTCTGGTCTATGATCAAGGAGAGAACAGACATAGATTTTTTGATCTTAACAAAACGGATTGACCGTTTTCTTGTATCACTTCCGCCGGATTGGGGTACGGGATATGACAACGTGAATATTGGATGTACTGTGGAGAATCAAAAGTTAGCTGATCACAGACTTCCGTTGTTTCTGTCTTATCCTATAAAGCGGCGTTTTATAGCCTGTGCGCCACTTTTGGAGGCTATAGATCTAACGCCATATCTTCATGGTGTAGACCATGTAACCGTGGGAGGCGAGACGGGCCGGGAAGCTAGGGAATGCGATTATGACTGGGTACTCAATATCCGTGAGCAATGTGTAAGAGCAAATGTGACATTTTGGTTCAAGAATACAGGGTCTTTTTTTAAACGTGACGGTATAGTGGAAAAAGTAAATCCGTTCAAGCAGACCGGCTTGGCAAAAAAGCTGGATATTAATATTTCAGATGGGAAAAGATTGTTTTGATAGGATGAGAAAATGTTGGGCGGCGGAGGGATAGGCATAAAAAAACACCGGATTCGAGAAATCCGGTGTTCTTAACCATTGCTGAAAGTCGAAGCGACGTGATTCGAACACGCGACCTCTGCGTCCCGAACGCAGCGCTCTACCAAACTGAGCCACGCTTCGTTATTTTGTTTCGGCTGTGTCATTCAGCATTTGTTATTATATATAATGGTGGCAGAAATGTCAACATTTTTTTGCGTTTTTTTCAAAAAATCCTCAATTGAAAAAGTAAATTCCGCTCGGGAGTGGAATTTACTCCTTCCTAACCTCACTCATTTCGGATATGGAATTTAATCTTTCCGAAATTTCTGGTATCCTGTTCTTACAAATATGACTTCTTCTTCTGGCTTTATCAAAGGAGGAAATTTTCATGAGTAAAAATAAACATATGACTTTAGATAACAGGATCACCATTCAAGGGGAACTTGACAAAGGTTCTACATTTAAACAGATTGCCGTACTTCTGGGTAAAGACTGTACTACTATCTCCAAAGAGGTCCGTAAACATATCCTCAAACAAAAAACAGGCTCCATGGGCAGAGCTTTTAACGACTGTCTGATAAATTTCAACCGCCAGTGCAGGATACACTCTTCTTGTTCTCATTGCACTGCCAGATCGAACAGGCCCTGCTGGTCCTGTGGTAAATGTATGGAAGATTGTCTTTCTTATGTCCCTTATCCCTGTAAAGAGCTGCTAAAACCTCCTTATGTCTGCAATCCCTGCTGAGAACGCTCACGCTGCTCTTTAGAAAAATCTTTCTATCGTGCTGCCCATGCACAAAAAGAATACGATTTGTTAAAGTCAGAATCCCGGTCCGGTTTTGCAGTCTCCGAAAAAGAACTGCTCCATCTTGACAGCATCATCTCTCCCCTTCTTCGCAATGGACAATCTCTTCACCATATAGCGGTCCATCACGGGGATGAGACTATGCTGTCTGAAAGGACCTTGTATACCTATGTCAAGCACGGCCTCTTTTCAGCCCGGAACCTGGATATGCCCAGGCTCGTCCGGATGCGTCCGAGAAAAGGTAAAAAGAGTCCCTTCAAGGTAGACAAAGCATGCCGGATCGGGCGCACTTTTGAAGACTATCAGGCTTTTATGGCTGAAAATCCGCATTATCCTGTGATACAGCTCGATTCTGTGGAAGGCATAAAGGGCGGAGCTGTCCTTCTCACAATACACTTTGTACAGCAGGAACTCCAGATCGCCTTCTTGCGCGCAGCCAATGATTCCCGGTCTGTCATTGATATATTTGAGAAACTGTATATGGAGCTCCGCCCTGATATCTTTCTTGATCTGTTCCCAGTGCTGCTGACAGACAATGGCGGTGAATTCACGAATCCTGCAGCGATCGAATACGACAGACAGGGGAATCAAAGGGCCCGTATGTTCTACTGTGATCCAGGCGTCCCTTCCCAGAAAGGCAGCTGTGAAAACAACCATGAGATGATACGCCGCTGTATTCCCAAAGGTATAGACATCGGTCAATATACGCAGGAACAGATAAGCCTCATGATGAGCCACATCAATTCTTATACAAGACCAAATCTTGGAAACAAAAGCCCTTACGATGTTTTTGCATTTCAGTATGGGCAGAAGATATTAGATGTATTTGGCTTAAAAAGGATCCCGGCAGACGAGATCATCCTGACACCCAAAATTTTAAACAACAATAAATAAAAAAACAGCCAGGAGTTTGTGATCGCGCACAGTCATCATAGTCTTCTCCCCAGGGGTGGAATTTACAGCTTCCGAACAAAGACAAGTAAATCCGACTTCTGATCTGAATGCACAAAAATATCAAAATCCTGCTGTTTTATCTTAATTATATCAGTAAAACGCGCCTATGGATAGTATATTTTACTTTATAGCAAAAGTAAATTTCACCCAAGATACTCCAAGTGGAATTTACCCCTGCAAAACGGAAGTTACTTTTTCAATTCACCTTTTTCAAAAAATTTCCGTATGGTTTTTATGCTTAGTTCTAAAAGTTTTTTTCGCTCATATACTTTACGGAATAATTGGTATTGGAGAAAGAAAATTTGGCTGGATATCGGCGATTTGTTGCGTATGTATAT
>ENA-UAPG01000641-UAPG01000641.1-human-gut-metagenome-genome-assembly--contig:-NODE-641-length-11085-cov-3.867634_pt1 | contig 11085 bp, 10 predicted proteins | sample MGYA00243478_ERZ654573 | MGnify/ENA primary metagenome ERZ654573 (study PRJEB26926, sample SAMN06164711) | human gut metagenome | biome: ENVO:00009003; feature: ENVO:2100002; material: ENVO:00002003... | reverse complement strand
GTCTCGTGGGCTCGGAGATGTGTATAAGAGACAGGTTTAAGACAAAAGGGATTATTGTAGGAAGCGCATTTTTAAACGGAATTATCTGTATTTTCTTTATGTTTACCATGAAAAACTATGCATGTGCCATGATTACTTGGATCGTATCTGCCATAGCAGGGGTTACTGCTTTCTGGGCAGCTATATTAAAGGCGGTACGCCTGATATCACCAGAGGATGAACAGGGAAGAGCCTACGGTTTCTGGGAAGGGGTCTGCGGCCTGTCGGCAACAATCGGCAATTTTGTAGCCTTGTATGTATTTTCCAGATTTGACAATTCTACAGCAGCCCTGAAAGGGGCAGTGGCAAGTATGGGTGTGATGTGCATCATAGGGGGACTTCTGGTATGGTGGCTCTACGATGAGAATATGACATCTACAGATGAAAGAGGAGAGGAGAGAAAGACAGTAAGTATTAAAGAAACATTTGCTGTCTTTAAACTGCCGAAGCTTTATCTGAGCTGTATCATTGTCTTCTGCAGTTACGGATTCTTCAGCAGCCAGTCCTTTTTAACTCCTTACTTCACCAATGTTTTAGGTGCCGCAGTGACCTTCAGCGGCGTACTTGCAATCTTCAGAAGCTACGGGCTGAAGATACTGGGAGGTCCTGTAGGAGGTGTGATAGCGGATAAGCTGCACTCTCCGTCGAAGCTGGCAATCGGCTGCTACATTATTATGGCAGCAGTGGTAATCTACATAGCGAACGCGTCGGGGGGAAGTGAACTCATCACTATACTTACCGTATTATCCCTCATACTTGCAACTGTATGTTTTATGGCAAGGGGGACTATGTGGGCAACCATTGCAGAGGCAGAGATTCCTCCGGAGATATCAGGGACGGCCATTTCCGTTGCCTCTATCATCGGATTTAATATACCCGATACTTTCCTGCCTCCGCTGCTGGGCAGCTGGCTGGACAAATACGGGAACACGGGATATCAGTACATCTTTTACTTTTTGATTGGATTGTGTGTAATTGGGGTCATTGCCGCATTGTCACTGATATTTGCCAATAAAAGGACAGCTGCAAAAAGAATTTCAGCAAATTAATCTATAGAGTTTACCGGAAAGGGAGGATATTATGCAAAAACTGAAACTGAACATTGAACGCTGCAAAGGATGCGGGTACTGCGTAGATGCCTGCAAACAAAAAGCCTTGTCACAGCCGGGACAGCTGAACAAAAAGGGCTACAGTATTGTAGTGGCAGACGAGGAGAAATGTATTCAATGCGGAATGTGCTACCGTATGTGTCCGGACTGTGTGTTTGAGATTTTGGAATAAGGAGGGGAAAAAATGGCAGCAGAAAAAGTCATGATGAAAGGAAACGAAGCATTGGCAGAAGCCGCGCTTAGGGCGGGCTGCAGATTTTACAGCGGATATCCCATAACTCCCCAGACAGAGATCCTGGAATATCTGTCCTGGAGAATGGAAGAGGTCGGCGGTGAATTTGTGCAGACAGAATCAGAACTGGCAGGAATTAATATGCTCTACGGGGCTACGGCAGCCGGGGCCAGAGTACTTACCAGCTCAGCTGGTCCGGGATTTGCGCTGAAGCAGGAGGGGATCTCCTATCTGTGCGCTGCGGATTTGCCCGCTGTCCTGATCGATGTTATGAGAATAGGAAACGGGCTGGGTGATATTGCACAGGGGCAGGGAGATTACTGGCAGCTTACCAGGGGCGGAGGAAACGGAGACTACAGAACCATAGTCCTTGCGCCCAACAGCGTGCAGGAGAGTGCGGACCTGATTTATGAAGCCTTTGATCTGGCGGAAAAATATCTGCATCCGGTTATTATTGGATCCGATGCGGCCATTGGCCAGATGATGGAGGCAGTGACCTTTCCGGAGATGAAGGAACACAACATTGATAAGTTTGACTGGACTGTGAAAGGGTGCAAACCCGGGGATACCCAGAGAATTATATCTAATGTCTGCTTCTATGGACATCCGGACTATGAGGAATATCTGAGAGAAAAATACAGGAAAATTGAGGAGAATGAACAGCGCTGGGAGAGCATGCAGACGGAAGACGCGGAGATTATCCTGGTAGCCTACGGCATCTCCTCCAGAGTTGCTAAGGAAGCAGTCCGCAACGGAAGAAAACAGGGGTTAAAGCTGGGTCTTATCCGTCCCATTACTTTATGGCCCTATCCGGTTCAGGCATTCCAGAATTTATCGGATCACTTTAAAGGATTTATCAGTGTGGAGATGAATATTCTGGGCCAGATGGTGGATGACATTAAGCTGGCCACAGACGCAAAATATCCAATTGAATTCTATGGTACTTTCTTTGATGTACCTGAGAGTGAACGAATCATTGAAATCGCAAAGACAATGGCAGAAAGATAGGGGGTTATGTCAGTGAAATTAAAAGCACCGGAAACAGTTACTTTTAGACCAACCTCATTCTGTCCCGGATGCGGTCATGGGATCGCAGCCAGGCTGATAGGGGAAATTATAGATGAGATGGGACTGCAGCAGGATTTTATTCCCACCGTGGATGTGGCGTGCGGAGCGCTGAATATGGATACCTGGCGTTTTGATACCGTTATGGCTGCACACGGCAGACCCGTTGTGGTGGCGATCGGAGTGAAAAAAGTCCGCAAGGATAAACTTTCAGTGGCTTATATCGGGGATGGGGCAGCCTATGCCATAGGTATGGCTGAGACGATGCACGCCGCATTGAGAAATGACAATGTCGTTGTAATTGTTATGAATAACGGAGTATTTGGAATGACAGGCGGTCAGATGGCGCCTACTACCTTGATTGGACAGAAGACAACATCTTCCCCGAAGGGAAGAGATCCCAAAAAGCAGGGGGAACCTTTTGATGTCGTAAAAGCCCTGGGAGAGTTTGATATTGCATATTTGGCGAGGGCGTCCCTGGACTGTCCGGCATCGGTCAATAAGGCCAAAAAATACATAAAGAAGGCATTTGAAAAACAGATGAATAACGAGGGATTCTGTCTGGTTGAAATTCTTGCCCCATGCCCCACAAACTGGGGGCTGTCACCGGTAGACAGCCTGAAGCATATCCGTGAAAAGACGCTTTCCTACTATAAGCTGGGAGAATTCGTAGATAAGAAAGGAGAAGAAAAATGACAGAAATTATTTGTGCGGGATTCGGCGGTCAGGGTGTGCTGATCACCGGGATGATTCTGGCCTACTGCGGTATGCAGGAGGGAAAATATTTTACCTGGTATCCTTCTTATGGCTCGGAGATGCGGGGAGGAACAGCCAACTGCAATGTGAAGATAAGTGAGGAAGAGATTGCCAGCCCATATGCAAAACATTTGGATATTCTTGTATCTATGAATGATGTGGCGATTAATAAGTTTGAACCTACTATGAAGCCGGGGGCGGTTTTGATGGCCAATAGTTCTCTTCTGGCAGAGGACAGAGTGTTCAGAGATGATATCAGGGTTGTAAAAGTCCCGGCTACGGAGATCGCTGCCAGGCTGGATAATCCAAAGGGAACCAATATTGTAATGCTTGGTGCACTTTGCAAGGCTACGGGGCTGTTTGAGGAAGAATTTATGAAACGTTCAATAGATGAATATTTTGCTAAAAAAGGCAAAGTTAATCCTAAGAATGCTCTGTGCTTTGATGAAGGATTCAAGGCAGTTTCATAGAAAGTAGGTGCTGAGATGGATTTGAATAAGCTGCTGAAAGCCAAATCACTTGCGGTGGTAGGCGCCAGTGAAAAGCCGGGGTTCGGGGGAGATACCTGCAGGAATATCCTGGAGTACAGGAAGGATTTGAGCAGAGTGTATTTTGTAAACCCTGGCAGAGAAATGGTGCTGGGAAGAAAATGCTACAAAAGTCTTTCGGAGATTGACGATGAGGTAGAACTGGTAATTATCTGCACCTCACAGGCCACAGTATGCGGCCTGCTGAGGGAGGCGAAAACCAAAGGCTGCGGGGGAGCGGTCGTCTTTGCCAGCGGCTACAGTGAAACCGGAGATGAAAAAGGAAAGGCTGCGGAAGAAGAGCTGAAGTCTCTGGCAAAGGAGCTGGACATTGCTGTTTTGGGTCCAAATTGTGGAGGATTTAACAATTATGTGGATGACGTAATTTCTTTTGCATTTCCTGTGGAAAAGAGAGACAGAAAAGGAAGCATCGGGTTCATATCCCAGAGCGGACAGTTTTGCATTAACCTTATGGACAGCAGTGAGATGAGATTTTCTTATGCAATTTCTATAGGAAATGGAAAGATTGTAACCTTGGAAGACTATCTGGACTTTTTGGTTGAGGATGAACATACTAAGGTCATCGCAGTCTATATGGAAGGCGTCCAGGATGCGGAACGTTTCGCTTCCTGTCTGCGTAAGGCGGCCCAAAAGAAAAAGCCCGTCATTATTCAAAAAGGCGGAAAAAGCGAAAAGGGCGGCAAGATTGCGGCATCTCATACAGGAGCTCTTGCAGGATCCGACAGGGCCTATGATGCGGTATTTGACAAGTTTGGCGTAATCAGGGCAGATGATATGCAGGAGATGATGTCAACGGCACTGCTGTTATCCACCTTAAAAAATCTTCCGGAAAAGGCTGCATTTGCATCCATGAATATATCCGGGGGGGAGACCGCCATCTGTGCGGACATGGGCAGTACTTTTGGAATCAACTATCCGGATTTTGAGGAAAGTACCCTTACAAAGTTAAAATCCATGCTTCCCTCCTTCTGTACACCGGGAAATCCTCTGGATATGACGGCAGCCCTCTGTTATGACAGTGACTTATATGCAGAGGGGCTGAAGGTGGTCATGGACGATCCCAATATTGAGATGGTCCTCATAGGAATTACCATACAGTTAGTAGTGGCAGATCCAACCATATACAATATTTATCACGGGGTAAAGAAGGTTGTGGATCAGGGGTATAAAAAACCCATTGCTATACTGCCCTTTATTGAGGGAACGCGAAACCGGGATGTTGCGGAGAAATTCAGAGAGATTGGAGTCCCCATTCTTCCCAGCCCAAAGTATGCTTTTTCGGCTCTGAGTCATCTTTCTAACTATATAGGGTATGACAGCAGCAAACGGGAGCTTTCTCTGGCTGTGCCCAAAAAAGCAACTGCAGGGAAGAAACGGGCATTAAGTGAGGTAAAAAGTAAACAGATGCTTAAAGAAAATGGGATATCTCTGGATCTCGGAGTAATCGTTACAAGCAGAGAGGATGCCCTGGAGAAGGCAAAGCACTTCACCTATCCGGTGGTCATGAAGATAGAATCTGACGATATTCTCCATAAATCTGATGTTGGAGGCGTGATCCTGAATATTAAAAGTGAAGACGAGATAGGGAAGGCATATGATACGATTTTGGCAAATGTAAAGAGCAGGATGCCGGAAGCTAAGATTAACGGAATTCTGATGCAGAACATGATGCCCCAGGGGGCTGAGCTGATTCTTGGGGTAAAAAGAGATGCACAATTCGGACCTATGCTGCTGGCCGGCCTGGGAGGCGTATTCGTGGAAGTGTTCGGTGACAGCTCTCTGTACCCCATACCTCTGAATAAAAACGAAGCATATGAGATGCTGAAGTCCCTGAAATCGTATAAAATGCTCACCGGATACAGAGGCACACCGCCCAGAGATATAGATGCCGTAGTGGAAATGATGGTTGCCATATCAGAATTTGCCCGGAAGAACAAAGACAGACTCTGCGAGCTGGATATAAATCCTCTGTTCGTGTACGGGGAAGGTGCCGGAGTTGGTGTGGCAGATGCATTAGTAGTGCTGGAAGAGTAAAGCTTCCTGCGGATGGAGGTGCTGGCCTTTGAAGGGGATTGATATCTGTTTTGTAGTAATTTATATGGCAATGATGCTGGGTATTGGGATTTATACGTCACGGAAGCAAAGCAGCATGGAGACATATTATGTGGCAGGCAGGAAGCTGGGCACGTTTTCCATCGCCTGTCTCTGGATCTCCTGCTGGATAGGGGGCGCCTCGGTAATAGGAACCTCTACAAAGGCTTATGATATGGGGATTACTGCCATATGGTATGTGGGAATACTGGCTGTGGGCTGCGGCTTGTTTTCTCTGGTATTTTCAAAAAAAGTAAAGCAAATAGGGGATCATCTTGAAAATCTGACCTATCCGGACTTTATTGAGAGCAGGTATGATCACAGGTGCAGATTCGTATCTACCATCTGTACCCTGATTGGGATGATTGGAGTAACAGCATCACAGCTTGTGGCCAGCGGAGTGATCCTGAACACAATTACAGGGTGGGGAAATGGGATTTCTTTTACAGTGGCAGCTATAGTTCTGATCTTATACACTGCATTGGGTGGATATCTTGCGGTAACCTATACGGACTGGGTTCAGGTAGGGCTCTTAATGCTGGGAGTTATCTTAGCAGTCCCCTTTGCTGCAAACGCAATAGGCGGAGCAGGTGAGATCCGGACGCTGCCGGAAAGCTATTTTGATGTTGGGGCCTGGGGATGGCCTACTATTATAGCCTTTGCCCTCTCCACCCTGCTTTCCTTTTTTACCACCATGGACAGCTATACCAGATGTATGGCTGCCAAGGATGCTAATACAGCAAGAAAAGGCGGCTTTATCGCTGCCTTGTGTATCCTCCCTATTGCACTCTGTGCTACGTATGAAGGTCTGGCAGCTAAAGTTTTAATTCCGGATCTTCCCGCAGGAAGTAACTCTCTGATTCAATTAATATTGATGACATTTCCCAGCGGAATCAAGGGGCTGGTGATTACGGGAATATTTGCTGCTATTATGTCCTCTGCGGATATTGCAATCTTAACAGCGTCGGCAAATGTGACCAGGGATATCTACCAAAGATACATCAACCCAAAGGCTTCCGATAAAAGAATTGTACGTCTCGGAACCATCAGTTCTCTCATTATAGGATGCATCAGTCTGTTATTTGCATGGCTGAATCCTGATATTATGGATATACTGCTGATTACGTTTACTTTTTTATCGGCGGGACTCTTTATTCCTACATTCTTTGGGTTTTTCTGGAAGCGCGGAAGTATCAGTGCAGCCTTTTACAGCATGACCTTCTCTCTGTTAACCGTAATCGTATGGTATATGGGACGGTCAATGGGATGGGGATCTATTTTTAATATAGATGCTTTATGGCCGGGTCTGGGAGTATCAGCCGTTTTGTTTTTTGCCATATCTGTGCTGAGAGGTCAGAAAGCAGAAGAAAGGGAAAAGATTCAACATTTTTTATCTTAATAAATGACGGAAAGGAAGGAAGTCTATGAAAATCATAATTGCAGAATATCCGGAATCGGCGGACCGGGATCTCAGTATAGAGAGAGAGGTATTTCCTGAGGATGCAGTGCTGGAGCTGGCTGTGTATACTCCGGAGACAGAGGACGCCTTTATTGAACAGTGCAGGGATGCGGATGCCATCCTGGTTGGATATGTAGGAATTAACAGGAGAATTATCGACGGACTGGAAAAATGTAAGGTTATCTCTGTTCAGGCGACCGGATGGAACTATGTGGACTGGGAATACGCCAGGGAAAAGGGAATTGCAGTCTGCGCCATAGGGGAGTACTGTACACAGGAAGTTGCGGATCACGCCATTATGCTTATGCTGACACTGCTGAAAGGCCTGAAAACGTATGAGAGAAGTGTTCAGACAGACAGACAATGGATTTATAACGCAAAGCCCGGAGTAAAACGCATCGAAGGGCTTAAGCTGGGAATTGCAGGATACGGGAAGATTGGAAGGGCTGTTGCAAAAAGGGCACAAAGTTTTGGAATGGAGATACTGGCTTACGATCCCTATATACCTGATGAGGCCATCCGGGAGATGGGAGCAGAGCCTGTGACAATGGATGAGCTGCTGGAACAAAGTGATGTAATCACTATTCATATGAATCTGACCGGAGAAAATCAGGGAATGTTTGACCTGGAAAAGTTCAAGAAGATGAAGCGCAGCCCAATCCTCCTGAATGTGGCCAGAGGAGGTGCGGTAAAAGAAGAGGATCTGGTGTATGCGCTGGATCACGGACTGGTGAGCGGTGCGGGGCTGGATGTACTCTCTTCTGAGACTCCGGATATGAATACGTGTCCCCTGGCGGGAAGGGAAAATGTCATTATCACCCCCCACAGTGCGTTTTATTCTACTACCACAGAATATCTGTTGTATAAGATTCCTGCGGAAAATGTACTTCGTTGTCTGGAAGGAAAATATAAAGAGGCGAACAGAGTAGTAAATGGGGTTGGATTAGAGTAAGGAACGTTGGAAGGGATGCCTGTTTTCCGGAGAGATCTCCGATGTGAGCGGGTATCCTTTTTATTGCCCCAAAATGAGGTTTACAGTAAATGCCCAGTTGAATAATATCTGACGGAAGGATATAATAATTATATTAAATAATTTAATATGATGAAGGGAATATTCTGTTATGGAAGCAGTACAAAAAGGGAAAAAGGAACAGTTTGCCTCAGACACTTCAGCAAGGACGGCAAAGGATTGGGCCAAGGCATTGCTGATTCTCCTCATTGGCCTTACAGTGGCCCATCTGGGGGTGACACTCTTTCTTCTGTCGGAGCTGGGAACGGACACATTCACTGTATTTATCCAGGGGCTTGCCAGGAATGTCCATCTGACGGTGGGAACGGTACATGTAATTGTTCTGTGCATTTTAATGATCTTCATGGCGGTGACAACCAAAGGGTACATAAAGCCCGGCACAATTCTGTGTGCCTTCTGCGGGGGGCCTATTATTGATTTGTTCATGTGGGTATTTCAGGATTTTATTAATGGGAATGCATCCATGGGAATCCGTGTGGTCAGTATGGTTGCAGGATGTATTATTCTATCCGCGGGAATGTCCATTGTCATCAACAGCAATGCGGGTACGGGACCAAATGATCTGGTGGCTATCATTTTATCGGATAAGATTGCGTCCGTACAGTTCCGTTGGGTTCGGGTTGGATGTGACTTGTTTTTTGTAACATTGGGGTATATTCTGGGGGGAACCGTGGGAGTCGGAACCATAGCGGCAGTTTTCCTGACAGGACCCCTTGTGCAGTTCTGGCTGCCCAGAACGAAAAAGCTTCTGCCTGTATGCTGATGAAAAGGAGGCGCTCCTATTAGAACCGGTGATTTACGTATATGGAAGAAACTTACACCTATCTTTATCTCAGAATTTGCATCTATCTTTTACTGTATCGTATTTACCCCTCTGGGGTATATTCTGAAGGATTTTCCGGGACAGGAAAAAACGGTATATTTAATGGTTACTCTCCCCGGGATTGCAGCTATGATTGGGGGATTTGCTTCTGCCGGCCTTATACAGAGAATGAGCAGCAAATCTTTAGTTGTGGGTTCTATTATTATGACAATTGTGGGAGGATTCCTCATACGATTTACCGGGATCCGCAGTTTGCCTGTCTGTATTGCAGGCTCTGCTCTGACAGGCTTTGCGTCAGGGGTAATCCCTTCCGCAAATTTAGCAGCTCTGGCGGAGATTGCCCCCGGGAATCTGAGAGATAAGGTGTGCGGCTGGACCTGCGTATGCAGTAATCTGGGATTTATTGTGTGCAATACCATAGCCGGTTACAGTGCAGCAGGTGGGAACTGGGCGAGGGCATTCAATGCTACTTTTGTGCTTCTTCCTGTATTGCTTGCCGCTATTATCTGGTATCCCTCAGGAAAAAGGAGTATCCCCAAAGCAGAGGCGGACAGAGACGCCGGGAAACGTACTGTCATCCAAAATGGGGAGAGGATGCCAAAATGTATTATCGGCCTGATTGTTGTTAAGTTTCTGTCTGCTATGTTTTACATGTCACTGGGACTGAATGCATCAAGCTACATTATCAACGAACTGGGTACAGGAACCTCTGCTCTTGTGGGCAATGTAACTACCGTGAATAAAGTGGTAGGACTCCTGGTCACTATGTTTTTGTTTTTGTGGCTGAAAGCTTTTAAAGGTGCAAGTACAGCGGCAGCAGGCATAGTGATGGGAGTCTGTACACTTACCGTTGCTCTGGTTCCCGGTACCGTTGGATTTGTAGCAGGTTATAGTTTGTTAAATTTGGGGGTAAATGCGTACCATGCAGCCCAGGGAACTGTAGTGGCTATGACACCTAAAGGTAAGTACGTGGGCATTGCCTCGGGACTGTTTATCGGCGCTACTTACTGCGGGGAGGCGTTGTGCGCCTATGTGGCGCCGTGGACGGGTAAACTTCTCTTTGGGTCAGATCTGCCCTCGGCGGCTAAAAAAGCCGGAGGGACTTTCTGTATTCTGTTTGGTTTGATTAGCTATCCGTTTTTTAGGGAAGCATATAAAAAGGCTTTTCCCGGAAGGTAAAGTGAAAGGATGCCGCACCATATGAAAATGGGGGTATCCTTTCGTTAACTGAGGGATCCGATTATGTGAAAAATAAGGTTACAGTTTTGCAAGTGTCTCCATGGCATGCTCCGCAATGATGCAGTCGTGATGCTCTTCCATGTAAGCCTTCTGTGCCCGGGAGATTGCTTTCAGGGGGGCGAATTCTGTCCACACAATGCCGCAGGTATTCATCTGCTGTTCATTGTCTGTGTCAGGTTCCGCCAAAATATAGTATTGGTTATCTACCTGATAAAGGGAATTGACTACCTGAACCCTTCCATTGAGTATCCTGGAAGCATGAATGACGTCGTCTAAGCTCTCAAATCGGTACAGCAGGAAGAGATCCTGCCCGGGTTCAATTATATTTTCCGGAAGCTGCTGATTCTCGGCAAGCTGTTTCTTCTTTGTTATCGCAAAGGAAACCTTTTCTTCTGACATCTCAGTCAGCTGACAATACAGGAGATAACCTTCAACCTGAAACTGAAAATCCTCTTCTGCCATCTCCAGAGCTCTTTGAAAAAGTGTCTGAACTTTTGTTGTTCCCAACAGGAAATCCTGGAGCTTCAGCTGATTCTCAACAAAATCGTTTTTGTCTAAAGACCACAGGAACTGGGAATCATTAATTTTTTCAACTTTCATGGTTATCCTCCTCTCTAATCTATGAAAACTAAGTGATAGTTACCGCAGTATAATCTGTCTCTTATACACATCTGACGCTGCCGACGACTAGTCG
>ENA-UAPG01000635-UAPG01000635.1-human-gut-metagenome-genome-assembly--contig:-NODE-635-length-11140-cov-11.910329_pt1 | contig 11140 bp, 8 predicted proteins | sample MGYA00243478_ERZ654573 | MGnify/ENA primary metagenome ERZ654573 (study PRJEB26926, sample SAMN06164711) | human gut metagenome | biome: ENVO:00009003; feature: ENVO:2100002; material: ENVO:00002003... | reverse complement strand
GGCTCGGAGATGTGTATAAGAGACAGATATATATAATATCAAGCAAAAATAAATAAAATGTTTAAAAGTAACAAAAATGTGTTATAATCATGGTAATTAATAGTAGGAGGTAATGATATGGGTTTAAAAGCAGAAAATGTATTTAAGCCAGGGGCGTATCCGGAGTATACATATGTGTCCAGAAATTATGAAGATACAGGTATTTCATATGAGCTGAGATTGAAACAGGCTTTGAGAACAGCAGGCTGCTTGACATCTTTAATAGGCCCCTCTAAGATGGGAAAGACAATATTATGTGAAAAGGTTATTGGTTTTGATAATATTGTTGAGGTTTCCGGTGCAGATTTTAATGGGGAAATGGACTTTTGGGCAGTTATTGCAGCAAAAGTCGGACTTCCGTATGCAGGCGAAATTACTACAGAAAGAGAAGCGGCAGAAGAACATGGTACGGAAAGAGACAGCAGAAATGAAAAGTTTGTATTATCGAAAGATAAAGTAATTCAATATTATAAAGAAAACGAAAAGGTATTAGTCATAGATGATTTTCACTATGCATCCCAAGAAATGCAGATGAAGATGGCACAGCAGCTAAAAGATGCAATCCGGCGTGAACTGAAGGTAGTCGTAGTTTCATTGCCGCACAGGTCAGATGATGCAATCCGGCAAAATGCAGACTTGTCAGGCAGATTGAGCCTGATTAATATTGAAGCGTGGAAAAAAGAAGATTTAAAAGAAATTGCTCTAAAAGGATTTAAGCAGCTTCATATGAGTATAACAGAGGATGTCGCTGAGAAATTGGCGGTTGAATGCCTCACATCGCCCCAGCTTATGCAATATATATGTCTAAGTATATGTACCTTGCTTGAAGATAGAAACGAAGACGCAGTGTGTACAGAAATACTGGAGACAGCCTATAGGTTTACAACGGTAAACTTTAATTACTATGACGTAGCAAGTGTTATGGCAAAAGGACCAAATCCAAGAGGGAAAAGAAGAAATTTATACAAAACGAAGAGCGGAAAAGAGTTAGACCTGTATGGATTGCTTTTGGAATCTTTTGCTAAAAATCCTCCGGAAATGGAATTAGACTTTGAAAGTATTTACAGTAGAATTACAGATCTTATTGAAGGGGAAGTAAAAGTACCGGATAAACAGTCTGTTAAAACTCATCTAAATAATTTACAGCTAATACTGAAAGAAAAAGAAGAGATATATAGGGCAGTTGAATGGAAGGATGGTAAGGTATATATATTAGATCCGCTGTTTTTATTCTATTTAAGATGGGGTAGAGTTCATGAATAATTTGTTGGAAACCTATATAGATGAATTGGAAAAAGTCGAAACTACCGGACAATTTGAGAGCTTTATTCATAGATTGAACGAGATGATGCAGCAAGAACGATTCGAGCTGGAAATAATTCAAAATGTAAGGGCCAAAGCTAAATATTACTGAATTCAATAAATATTTTGGTTTATCATAACATGATTGTCAGATTTTTGAACTATTGGAAAATTGATTAAGTAGTGGTGGGATAGTCAGAGCTACTATATCCCCAATTATAAAAATGAAGTACATGGAGGCAAAACAGTGATTACATCAGAGGAAATTAAACGCAGATTATGGGATGGGGCGACCCAGCTAAGGGGTTCAATGGATGCCAGCCGTTATAAAGATTATATGCTTGGCTTGATGTTTTACAAATTTTTGAGTGATAAAACCTTGGAGACCTTTAAATCCAGTGCCGGACTGGGACAGGCAACGGAGTCAGAACTTGTTGAAGAATATAGACTGGCATCAGAGCAGTATGGTGACGAGTTGTTTAAGATGATTCAGAATGTGCTGGGATACTATGTATCTCCAGAATATCTTTATCAAACATGGTTAAAGGATATTAATTTGGGTGATTTTGAAGTTCAAAAAGTGACAGACAGCTTAAATAACTTTGAAAGAACAATAACTGTATCTGGAGAAGGAAATGATTTTAAAGGACTATTTTCAAGCTCCACACTTGATTTAACGGATACAGCGCTGGGAAACAACTTAAATGAACGCAGCAAAAATATCAAAGCGCTGATTTTACTGTTTGCCGATTTAGACATGGTGGCATTGCAAAAAGGAGATGTACTTGGTGATGCTTATGAATATTTAATTGGTCAATTTGCGTTGGAGTCGGGGAAAAAGGCGGGAGAGTTCTATACACCAAGGCAAGTCAGTGAAGTTATGGCACAGATTGTAGCAAAGACATCCAAGATCAGGGCGATATATGACCCGACAGTGGGATCAGGCTCTCTGCTTTTAACAGTTAAAAAGCACTTAGCCGAAGATGTACAAAAGGATTTATGCTACTATGGACAAGAAAAGAATACAGCCACTTATAACTTGACTCGTATGAATTTACTTTTGCATGGTATTCGGCCTGAAAAGATGGAAATAAAAAATGGAGACACACTTTCTCAAGACTGGCCGGAGGACCCGGAACGTCCCAACCAGGGGGTACTGTTTGATGCCGTGGTAATGAATCCACCATATTCAGCAAAAAATTGGAACCGGTCAGGATTAAAAGTAAGTGATCCCCGGTTTGAAGTGGCAAGTGTGCTGCCTCCAGATTCAAAAGGTGACTTTGCTTTTCTTTTACATGGTCTTTTTCACTTGGGCGAAAAAGGAACGATGGCAATTGTTTTACCTCATGGGGTTCTTTTTCGTGGTGCGGCTGAAGGTGAGATCCGCCAAAAGCTGATTGAAAAAAATCGTATTGATACGATAATAGGGTTGCCGAACAATCTTTTTACAAACACAGGGATTCCAGTAATCATTATGATCCTGAAGAAAAATCGGGAAATAGGAGCACCTGTGTTGATGATTGATGCTTCGCATAGCTTTGTAAAGGTGGGTAAGCAAAACATACTTCAGGAAAAAGATATTGCTAAGATTGTTGACACCTATGTGAAACGGGCTGAAATTAAAGGATATAGTCATTTAGCTACACGCGAGGAAATATTAAATAATGATTATAATATGAATATACCTCGTTATGTCGAAATGATTGAAGATGAGATTCCTCATGATGTAGATGGTCATTTGTTAGGTGGAATCCCACAAAAAAATATTGATGACTTAAAGATTTTGAAAAATCTTGTGCCGGATGTGTTGGCAAATTCGTTAAAAACGATCCGAAAAGGATATGTAAAACTTAAAAAATCGGTAGAGGAATTGACAAAGGATGTTTTAAATGATTCTCGTATCATTGCTAAGGCAAAATTAATTGAACAATCGGCAAATCAATATATAGAGAAGTATTGGAATATTCTACGCAAAATCAATAATAATACAAATTTGACACAACTAATGGAAGATATGTTAGTTGAAATTAAAGCGGATCTATCAGAATTTCAAGATATTGAAGTCTATGACGGTTATCAAATTATTGCAGAGATTTGGAAAAATGCGCTAACCCATGATACAGAGCTGATTGCAGCAAACGGTTTCTATGAGACAGGGCGTACCCGTGAACCGAATATGATAACAAAAGGAACCGGTAATAATAAACGTGAGGAGCAAGACGGTTGGATTGGAGCGATTGTTCCTAATGACCTAATAGCAAAGCGCTTATATGGTGAGGAACTGAAAGAAATAGAGGACAAAAAAGATCGTGCTGGAGAAATAGATACAGAGCTTTCCGAGTTCGTAGAAGCGGCTAAAGTGGAGGATAGTGTAGAAAATGCTGCATTATATGATGCCATAAAGAAGAACGAAGATGATGAGCCTCAAGATTCCTTTGATAATAAAGCGGTTAAGGCCGAATTGAAAAAGGTAAAGAAGGGAACTACTGAGTATGACTTAATCAAAAAGGTAGAGGGCTTAATAGTTGAGAAATCTTCTCTTAATAAAGAAATTAAAGAAAAAGAGAAAGAACTCAAAGAGGCTGTTTATGAAAGAATCCTTATGTTGACGGATGAAGAAATTGATGAGCTTGTGTTTGAAAAATGGTTTGGTACTACAGTAGAGGATTTGGTGAATTTAGTTGAAATACCAATTAAATCAGAGTTAGCCATTTTAGAACTGTTAAACAAGCGTTATGCAAGTACTTTATCTGAACTTGAGGAGGAGTGTAATAAGGTAGAAAAGGATTTAGAAGCTCTGATGAGTGAATTGGTGGTGATATAAATGACAGAGACTGAAAAATTAGTGCCTAGAAGGAGATTTAAGGAGTTTATAAATAGTAGTGCTTGGGAACAGCGTAAGCTATCAAAAGTAGTTCAAATTACCATGGGACAATCACCTGATGGAAGCACTTATTCAGATACACCAAACGATTATATTCTTGTTCAAGGAAATGCGGATTTAGAAAGTGGTTGGGTAAAACCAAGGATATGGACTTCTCAAATAACGAAACAGGCTGATGCTGGTGATTTGATTATGAGTGTGCGAGCACCAGCAGGAACAATGGGAAAAACCGCTTGTAATGTGGTTATTGGAAGAGGCGTAGCAGCCATTAAAGGCAATGAATTTATTTATCAATTACTTGTAAAAATGGATATAGAAGGTTATTGGAGAAAGTTGTCTTGCGGTTCAACATTTGAGTCATTAAATTCAGATAACATAAAGAATGCTGAGGTGTTAATTCCAAGTAGTGAGGAACAGAAGTACATTGGTACATATTTTAAGAATCTCGACCACCTTATCACCCTTCATCAGCGTAAGGTAAAAAAGATAAAAGCATTAAAATCTGCTTATCTTTCTGAAATGTTTCCAGCCGAAGGAGAGTGTAGGCCAAAACGCAGATTCGCAGGGTTTACTGAAGATTGGGAACAGCGTAAGTTGGGGGATATCACTGAAGTGAAGGACAGTGCGCGAATTCCAAATTTGGAATGGACGATTTCAGGCGTACCTTATATAAGGGCAAGCGACTTATCGAATTGTAATTTAGATGGTGTATTGTTTATATCTCAGGAGCGTTATGAATATTACAAAAACAAAACTGGTTCACCTCAACTAAATGATGTTCTTTTTAATGGCGGTGGAGAAATTGGAAAAACAGTACTAAAACAGAATGATAAGCCAATTTATGTGCAAGGTGGCGCAGTTTTGTATGCAAAAACTTCTGCATCAAAATATTTGTGTGGAGAATATCTTAAAATATACTTTGAAACACGACAAGCAAAAAATTATTTTGAATTTGCATCTGCTGGTGGTACGATGAAACATTTTACGTTGAAGCCAGCGCAGGAAATGTCAATTTTGTTTCCACAAATAAAGGAGCAAGAGCAAATAGGCTTCTTCTTCCGCAGTCTCGACAACCTTATCACCCTTCATCAGCGAAAGTTAGAAAAACTACAAAACATCAAAAAAGCATTCTTAAATGAAATGTTTATTTAGGAAGGAGCATAAATCATGAGTAATACGCCAAAGTCAGCTTCCGAAAAAGCCTTTCAAGAGAACTTTGTAAAAGAACTCCAAAAATATAAATGGGAAGCGCCTGATTTCCTGAATGGTAATATACAAAAGGTAACGGTGCCAGATCTGGTAAACCACTGGCGCAGTGAACTTAACCGGATCAATGCCGATCAATTGGAAGGCGTGGCATTGACTGATAATGAATTTAAGCAGGTTATGGCAAAAGTAAATCAGATCAGTAATAGTTATGAAGCAGCCAAGTTATTAGCCATAGAAGAGTCAAAGGGAAAAATAGATGGAATTTACCGTGATGAGAATGCTGAAATTACAAGAAAACAAATCACACTGACCATCTTTAAAAAGGCGGAAGTGCGCGGCGGTGATTCCAGCTATCACATAGCCCGTGAGGTGCAAACGGCAAATGGAAATCGTTTTGATCTTGTTCTATTAATTAATGGATTGCCCCTGATTAATATTGAACAAAAGCGCACAGACAAAACATTAGATGAGGCGTTTGGGCAGTTTATTAGATATTACCGTGATGGTGAATATAGTAATAACTTTATGGCATTTTCACAAATGATGGTGATAACCACAGAGATTGAAACCCGATATTTCGCAACACCAAAATCGGTGGAGGAATTCAATCCCAGTTTTGTTTTTCACTGGTCAGATAAAGAGAATAAGCCTATTAATAGCTGGGAAAAGGTTGTTGAGCATTTTCTTATGATTCCTATGGCTCATCAAATGGTTGGTGACTATCTGGTTATTGATGAAGCAAAAGAGGAAGAAAATAGACGTCACATGCTAATGCGTCCTTATCAGGTTTACGCCTTGCAAGCCGTTGAGGGGGCTGCTTTCGGCTGGGACAATGACGGAGTACCGCATGGGGGATTTGTCTGGCATACGACAGGGTCTGGAAAGACAATAACAAGTTTCAAGACCGCTTTATTTCTCTCAACGCGCGCAGGATTTGATAAAGTTGTATTTCTTGTGGACCGGCGCGAACTGGATAACCGTACAAGCGAGAATTTTAAAGCATATGCAGCGTATGAGCCAGTTTCCGTTGATGATACCAAGCATACATATCAACTTAAAAAGCATCTGAAATCTCCGAAATCTGGAATTGTTGTAACGACAACGTTTAAGCTCAATGTTTTAGTGAAGGAGTTAGAAGATGCACAGGATAGTAGTTTAGCCGAGAAAAAGTTTGTTTTTATCATCGATGAAGCCCATAGAACCACAATGGGACAAATGATGGGAACCATTAAAAATTATTTTAAGAAGAATGGCTTGTTTTATGGATTTACAGGGACTCCATTATTCGATGAAAATAAAATTAAGGGCAAGATAAATGAAAAAAGTGAAGTAATTAATACAACAGAAAAATTATTTGGACCAAAGCTGCATCAATATACAATAGATGAAGCAATTTCTGATGGCAACGTACTGGGGTTTCATGTTGATTACATTAATACCGGAGAATTTAAAAGCTATGATGATTTGAGGGATCAACTTGTGGACCGGATAAAAGAAGAAAAACCAGAGCTTGGCGAAAGAGAATTGGAGCGTTTGGTTCAGGAATGGTCTGAGGCTGAGGTGGAGTTACAAGCCGCTAAGAGAAAAATTCTTCAATATCAGGACAAGACGCATATTCCCAGGGTAGTGGAAGAGATTCTGAATAATTGGGAAGCACAATCGCAGGGACGTGAGTTTAACGCTATTTTGACAGTTGCCTATAAAAAGCGTGTCATAGCATATTATGATGAATTTAAGAAGCAGATGGAAGCGCATAAAGAAAAGTTAAATGTTGCAATGACATTTAGCTTTGGCAATGAAAATGATCCGGAGAATATCCCGCCTGAGATTATCAAGGGGATGTTCAAGGATTATGCTGAGTATACAGGGATTGAATTTATTGCCGGGGATAAAAAGCATGGTGAAGACGCATATTTTGAGGATGTTGTAGAGCGTGCCACCCGTGGGGGCAGCGGACGTAATAAAAAGAATATAGATTTACTCATAGTAGCCGACCAATTGCTGACAGGTTATGATTCAAAACGTCTGAATACCCTATATGTTGATCGTACACTGGAACTGCAAGGGTTAATTCAAGCATATTCACGAACAAACCGTGTTTTCGGAAATACCAAGGAATTTGGCACCATAGTTAATTTTCAGTATCCACGCTTAACACAAGAAACGGTGGACAAGGCATTAGAATTGTACGGGAGCGGTGGAAAGAGCAGTAAAGCAATTGTAGATAATTATGGTACAGCAGTAAGCAAATTAGCAGTAAAGATCACTCAAATGATTCCTACCTTACCAGATCCTACCGAATGGGCTTTCATAAAGGATGATGAAGCTAAAAAAGAAGCCTTTATTCTTGCTTTTAAGGATTCGGCTGAACAATTAAATCTGGTTGAGCAATATTATGAGTTTAAATGGGACGATAAAACCTTTGGACTTGATGAACATACCTGGTTAAAATATGTAGGTGCATATAAGAATTTAACGTACATACCGGGCGGCCCTTCTATACCAACAATTATCAGACCGCTTGTAGGAAGAACAAAACTAGCGGGCACACAGGTGATCGATGCAGCACATATTTTAAGTTTAATTGGATCTAAAGTTAGTGCGGTGAACGGGATACAAACTGTAGATCAGGAGACACTTCGTATTATTTATGAACAAATTCAGGAATTAAGTAATATGGGAGATGATGAGCAGGCACAGTTATTAAAAGAATTTGTGGATACAGAGTTAGTACCTGGAAATTTATCAAGCGGTGTGAATTTTGATGAATCGTTTGAACTTTGGAAGAAGGGCAAGCAAATCACAGAAGTAGAGGTTTTTGCAAAGGATTGGGGGATTGATGCAAAGTTGCTGCTGAGTTCTGTAATAGCCTATACAGTTTCACAACCAGATATAGTGCCCTATATAGATGAGATGATGAAAAGCCTTGACTTTGGCAATGCTGAAAACAAAACAGCAGGAAACCGCTTAAAGCATGTCATGGCGTTAACACAGGTATTGCCTGGATGGGTTGCGGAGATGAAACAGAAATTCAGTTAGGACAATGTCTGTTTAGTTATATGAAAAGTTTAGTCCTCAGAAGTGTAGATGATTCTGAGGACTTTTTAATTTATTTTGCCGATTTCTTATAAACGGCTGCGTTCCATAATATATAGGATAAGCGCCTGTTTTGCAATCTTCCAGCCTTTTCCTTCTTTATATGCCTTTAGCTGCCTAGAACGAACAATTTTGTATACCTGGATCAATGTCAATGAATTTTTTTACCAGTTGACATTTTGATAGTTTACCACTTTGACAGCGAAATAGTTTACCACTTTGTTGCTTATTATGGCGAATCACTGAAGCGCTTCCCCTGTATGTATTTACCAGCCACAGAAGTCAGGATATACGATTCCATGACTGTTTAAAATGGTTTCAAGCTCATCTGCATGGGCTCTTAGATTATGATAGTCATCACGAAGTTTTTGAAATACTTCATCTGCCTCCTGAAGTTCAAACTGCAGTGATTAATAATTGGTCTGATGCTTCCCAAAAAGATTCTAAATTTTGAGAGAAGAATGCCTGAATAAATATATCACAGATGTAACAGAGTCTTCCACAGAAGAAATTAATCTTTGTTTTTTGATTATTCAGATAAACTGTCGCCTCGCCCCAGTCAATCAGGATCGCATCACCAGCTTCGTATTCAAGTGAAATATCAGCCTTAGGTGGAACAATCTGTTCTAATCGTAATTGATGAACTGCTTCACGAACCGTTGAATAAGAACCTCGAAATCCTTTTTCAGTCACCAGACGATCAAAGATGCGCTTTGTAGTATGTTTTTGTTTGTTTTCTCCAGATCCCGATGAAAACAAGACAGGATAAAGTCCTTTACGTCATCAGTGATAACTTTATGTACACGGGAATAAGATTTGCGTGCTTCTGGATGAGTATTGCCTTCGCAATACTTCTTAACAGTCTGCCGTGAGATTCCAAAACTTTTGGCGATGGACAGTTGAGATTCGCCGCATTCGTAGCGGCTTCTGATTTGGGAGTATAAATCCACTTCAATAATCACCTTTCTTTTCTCCTTGTAAAATTTTTAGTACAGACAAATTTTACAAGAATTTATTTTAAGGTGGTAAACTAATTCACTGTCAAACAGTGCTGAAGTGGTACACTTAATGCATCCATTGCACTGAATGTCTTTTATAAGCTGATTAATACGTTTTAGTGTTTTTTGGTCATGGGTCTGCCAATAGAGGCAGTCTTTCCGGGTATCGTTTGACCGAATTTTTTCACTCATCCCCTACTTCGAGCAATTCGTACTCCGTTCCTTTTCTTGCCCGGAGTTCCTGGACGAATTTTTTTACATGGTCATATTGGTTTCTGAAAAAAATAGATCTGTGGCTTGTGTGTTTTCAAATGGGAGTCGGTGTTCGCATTAAATTTCACAAAAAAATTGATGGCTGTTGAGGTGTTTAAGCCGACATTGGAGCAGAAGGCATCAAAGTTGGCTTTATATTTTTCGTCTACTCGTGCGGTTATGGTTGACTATGCCATGCCTAATATATCCTTTACTCTAAGGATATGGTGATTACCTATGATATTATAGCTATTATACTGTGATTGCTTAAATTCTAGATTTAACAAAGCATACATTCATTAAGTTGGTATCCTATTTGAATATAGAAAGTTTGAATCATAAAACAATAGAAAATTGTTGCTATTGCGTTTTAAACAAGATTATGTATAATAGATTTAGAAGTGGTCTTAGGATTGCTAGATGCCATCTTGAGGAGGCCGGCTATAATTGATAACTATTTACGAAAGGCAGTTTCTAGTATAAATATGACTTATATATATGCTACTATTTATGATAAAGAAAGATGAAGAAAACAGGAGAAGGAGTTTATGGGTAGAAGAGGAGCTTTAATAGTAAATGCAATGGAAAAATTAGGGTTGAAGAATGTTGATCTAGCTAGTAAATTAGAATGCTCAGTAAGATCTGTTACAGAGTATCGCAGGGGCAAAATACCTCGGATAGATATACTAAATAAGCTATTAATAATCTTACAAATCAGTTATGAAGAATATATGAGAGAGGGTGAGGAGTAATTATGAATATAATGACTGAATATCTTGGGTATGAGACGAAAGATGAAGCAGAGATGGATAAACAGTCTTCAATTATTTTCAAGAATATAAAAGCACCTTTAGATTCCGAGGAGAAGATTAATGCCATATTTCAAAAATTAACAATGATAGAGTCATTGAAAGATGAGTTAAAGAAGGTAAATGTAAAAATACAGTTCATATTGAAAGATGATATAAACAGTTGTCATTTTTTTGCTGAAGGCGCCGAATACAATGACGGAAGAGAGAGAATTTGTTACGTAAAATTTGAATATGACAAGTTATCGATAAGTGAATATAAAGGATCCAGAACTACGCCATACAGTAGTTATTATAGAATTCTTGAGGGCGAATTACATAAGGTAGGTATAATTGATAAGCAAGGTATATATTTGATTGATTTAAGCAATATAAAAGCATTTCAGAATTGTATAAAGATTATAAACACATATATAGTAGAGAAAAAGCTGTTTATGCATAAAGTAGGTAAAGTTCATGATCTAAGGATAGGTGATAAAAAGTTTTATTATAATACTATGTATCTGTCTCTTATACACATCTCCGAGCCCACGAGACAGGCAGAAATCTCG
>ENA-UAPG01000624-UAPG01000624.1-human-gut-metagenome-genome-assembly--contig:-NODE-624-length-11335-cov-11.026684_pt1 | contig 11335 bp, 10 predicted proteins | sample MGYA00243478_ERZ654573 | MGnify/ENA primary metagenome ERZ654573 (study PRJEB26926, sample SAMN06164711) | human gut metagenome | biome: ENVO:00009003; feature: ENVO:2100002; material: ENVO:00002003... | reverse complement strand
ACCCTCTGCGTATTTGGTAGCCATACCAAAGAAGGCTGCCAGCACCATCCAGAACAGTGCTCCCGGGCCGCCTGCCGCAAGAGCGGTTGCCACTCCCACAATATTACCCGTACCGATGGTGGCTGACATGGCTGTACAGAGGGCGCCGAAGCTGGTCACCTCACCGTTGCCCCCATCCTCATTCTTAACCATGAACTTCAGTGCTTTTCCCAGGTGCCTGATCTGTAAAAATCCCATTCTCACCGTCAGGTAAATACCTATGGTGAGGATCAGAACGATCAGCGGCGGTCCCCACACCACCTGGTCAAACCATGTGATAAAATCATTCACTTTCTGCAAAACTACCTGTAACATTTTTTCTTCCGTCCTCTCTTTTTCATAAATACCACACATTTTCTGTTATCATGAACAAAAAAGACTGTGGTTTCCCACAGCCTCCATAAGAGTACGACAAAACATATACAAGATATTATCTGTGTATACTCTGTCCTTTTGCCTGAGAGATTGGCAGCTGATGAAACTGCTGTACACCTTCGGCGCTCTTACTGAGACTCTCCAGAGCCGTTGTTTTCACAACGTTTTATACTTTATCATATTCGCCTGACAAACACAAGTGTTTTTTCTTAAAAGACACCCTTTTGCATGTGTTTTTTTCCATACAGTCCTGCCTTCTGCCGGTTTGTTCCGACAGGACAAACGCCGGGCTGCATGAAATGCAGTCCGGCGCAGACCTGTGGAAAGATCACGATCAGAATTCTATATTCAGTTCCTGCTCTTTCACATTGTGTTTCTCCGCATATCCTGTTAAAAACAGAGTCAGGGCACCGTCTCCGGTCACATTGCAGGCTGTTCCGAAGCTGTCCTGAAGTGCGAAGATGGTCAGCATCAGAGCGGTTCCCGTCTCATCAAAGAGCAGGACGCCTGTAATAAGTCCCAGGGACGCCATGACCGTACCGCCCGGCACACCGGGTGCTCCGATGGCAAACACACCCAAAAGCATACAGAACAGCACCATCATCCCCACAGACGGCAGCTCACCATAGAGTATTTTAGATACTGTCATGACAAAGAATACCTCTGTCAGCACAGAACCGCACAGGTGGATATTGGCAAACAGCGGGATACCGAAATTCACCATATCTTTTCTCAGGACTTTTGACTTTCTTGCACCCTCAAGAGCCACTGCCAGAGTCGCAGCACTGGACATGGTACCCACTGCGGTCAGATAAGCAGGTCCGTAGTATTTCAGGACTTCCATCGGATTCTTTCCGGAATATGCACCGGCTATACCGTACAGAAGCGCAAGCCAGATGTAATGTCCTGCCATGACGATGACAATGACTTTCAAAAATACGGGAAGCTGCTTTGTGATCGTTCCCTCATATGCCAGTCCGCAGAAGGTGGAAGCAATGAAAAACGGCAGTATGGGAATAATGAATTTTGTCACGATCTTCAGCACGATCTTCTGGAACTCATCCAGAATGGCGGTTGTATAGCGGGCTTTTGTCCACGCTGCCGCCAGACCCAGCATGATGGAAAATACCAGCGCACTCATAACCGGCATGATCTGCGGGATATCAAGCTGGAACACCACATTTGGCAGTTCCTTCAGCCCTTCCACCTCGGACTGTATGGACAGGTGGGGAATCAGCCCGTAGCCTGCCCCCATTGCCATAAATGCAGCTCCGATGGAGGAAATGTAGGCGATGGACAGGGCCACACCCAGCATTCTTGACGCGTTATTTCCCATCTTGGTGATGGAGGGCGCAATAAATCCAATAATGATCAGGGGAACGCAGAAGGTGATCACCTGCCCCAGAATGTATTTGACAGTCACCACCACATTCATGACAGCCTCGTTTGCCACAAGGCCGATCACCATACCCAGAACTACGCCGATCAGCAGACGCACCGGAAGGCTTTTAAACAATTTTTTCATCTCATTTCTCCTCTCTCTTTTTTGATTCTTTATTTATCACAGTATACCCAGATGCTCCAACAGTATTTTCACCCCCAGAAGCACCAGTATAATACCGCCCGCAAGTTCCGCTTTGGCTTTGTACTTTGTGCCAAAGACATTTCCCACCTTCACTCCAAAGATGGAACAGACAAATGTGACAATGCCGATGAAGCTGGCCGCCGGAACGATGGCCACATCCAGAAAGGCAAAGGTGATCCCCACTGCCAGCGCATCAATGCTGGTTGCCACAGCCAGAGGGAACATGGTCTTTACATCCACCCCGGCCACAGGACAGGATTCCCCTTTATCCAGGGACTCCCGTATCATATTGATACCGATAAATCCCAACAGGATAAAAGCGATCCAATGGTCAATGGCAGTTATTTTGCTCTTGAACTGTACTCCCAGCAGATAACCGATCACCGGCATCAGCGCCTGGAATCCGCCAAACCAGAGGCCAACGACTGTCATGTTCTTTATGCTCAGCTTCTCCATGGAAAGCCCTTTGCAGATGGAAACAGCAAAAGCATCCATGGACAGGCCAACCGCCAGCGTAAATAACGTTAATAAATCCATAGTTTTCTCCTGTTCATATGTATTATGTTGTTACTACTTTCATTGTATTGCCCATTATACTATACGGAGCAGGTTTTGTAAAAATGTTTTTATCACGTTTTTTTCCAGGGAAAAGGCGTTTTTTTCTATTTACCAAAATGGATTCCCTGCCTATAATGAAGAAAATGGAGAAATTTTGTAAAGGAGAATACGATATGCTAAAAGAAACTTTTCACAACCCGCTTCTGCCGGGTTTTTACCCGGACCCATCCATCTGCCGTGTGGGGGATGACTACTACATGGTGACCTCATCCTTTGTCTACTATCCGGGACTGCCCATTTTCCACAGCAGGGACCTGGTCCACTGGGAGCAGATCGGCCACGGCATCCACAGGCCGGATCAGCTCAACTACAAAAACTGCGAAACCAGTGAGGGGCTTTGGGCGCCCAGCATCCGTTTCCATGAAGGGACCTTTTATATTATTAATACGTTCGTTTCCGAAGGACGTGAGGCAAAACGCGATAATTATATCATAACAGCAAAAAATCCTGCAGGACCCTGGAGTGACCCGGTTGTGGTGGAAGGTGCTGACGGCATCGACTCCAGTCTGTTTTTTGATGATGACGGCTCTGTATGGTACGTGGGTAACTTCATCAGTGAAGAGAAGCTCTATGAAGGGCATCACGGCATTTACTTAAATGAATTAGACCCTGATACCCTGCAGTTCAAAGGCCCCAGAACCATTATCTGGGACGGAAAGAAAACAAGGAGCAAGTGGATCGAGGCTCCCCATATTTATAAAAAGGACGGATATTATTACCTGTTAGTGGCAGAGGGCGGTACTTTTGTCACCCACAGTGTACAGATGGCGCGCTGCCGTACCATTGACGGTGATTATGAGATTTGTCCAAGGAATCCTATTGTGACACACAGGCATATGCCTCTCCTGAATCCCATCTCCGTTACCGGACATGCAGATATTGTGGAGACCCAGAACGGGGAATGGTGGATGGTGCTGCTGGCTGTGCGCCCCTACCGGGGCGGGCACTACAATCTCGGACGTGAGACTTTCATGGTGCCTTTCGTATGGGCAGAAGACGGCTGGCCTATGATCGACAATGAAACAGGGCTTGTGCAGGAGGAGGAGCGCCTTCCCAAACTGCCCCGCACCGTATATCCGCTTATGCCGGAATCCGACAATTTTGAAGATGAAACCCTCCAGATGCAGTGGAATACCATCCACCCTCCAATAGAAGCCTTCTATTCTCTCACAGAGCGCCCCGGCTTTCTGCGCCTTATAACAAGGCCTCAGGTCATGGAAGAGATCTGCACCCCGTCTTTCATTGGACGCAGACAGCGGCACAAAAGCTTTCTGGCAAAAACCGCCATGGAGTTTCAGCCTGCTTCAGACTGTGAGGAGGCAGGTATCGCGCTGGTACAGGATGACCGTTTCCACTATCTGATGGTTATGAAGAAAAAAGACGGCACACCTTTCCTGCAGTTCTACAAAACAGAAAACGGCTGCCGCACTCTGGTAAAAGAAACAGAAATAAAGGACAGCAAACGCCTGTATTTAAGTGTTCAGGGCAATACCACTGACTACGATTTTTATTATGGATACAGCGAATCCGAACTGCTTCCTTTCCTGTGCGGCGTGGATGCCTCTCTTTTAAGCTCTGTTGTAAACAACGGCTTTACAGGCGTCTACCTGGGCATGTATACCAGTTCCAACCACCAGCCCAGCACCGGTCACGCTGACTTTGACTGGTTCCAGTATCAGGGCCGGTAAATTTTATTATGTAAACTATCAGGCCGGGGCGCAGATATCCGCGTCCCGGCCTGATCATCTGTATCCGCGCAAAAACCCAGACTCCTGCCCGCGGCTGCACAGGCTATGCAGAAAACGTATCCAGATTTTCCTGGAGCATACGGAAAAATTTCTCTGCATGATACCCGTCATTTGCTGCATGGTTAAAGTTCCCCGTCACGGACATCTTCATCCTTCCGTCTCTCTCCTGATACTTTCCCACCGTGATAAAAGGTATGTAACTCTCGCTGCCCGATTCCGGATTTACAAAGGAAGCCGGACGCACATAGCAGATGGATGCATACGCCGTGTTTGGCAAGATGGTTATGTCCACACAGCCCGGGACAGGATTTCCATAATAGTACAGGGTGCTGCCGTTCTCGGCCTTCTCCTTGTCCTCCAGAAACGCTTTATAGAAGCTGTCAAAATCCTTATCAAAATCGGTGACCATATGCGTAAACAGATGCCCTTCCCCTTTCCGCATAAGCGTATAGCAAGGGTTCAGCCTCTCGTAATACCCTATGGCTCCGTCCACTTTTGCATAGCGGAAATCCACATCACTGTTTACCGTATTGGCAATACACCAGCATATGGACGGATAGAATTTGTAACCTTTCTCATGTATGGCCTCTAAAAAATCCGTGACATCTGCCTCCGCGGTCAGATTATAAGTATATCCTGCAAAACGTTCAAAAATTTCTTTTCTCTCCCAATTTTCATAGTCAATTGTATAGAACATAGCTGCCTCCCTGATCTATTCTCTTTTCTTACAGCATATCTTTTTTTCACAGATAGCACAAGCAGTATTTGTAACGCTTCAGCCGCCTCACCCTCCCAGGCTTCCCCATGCCCAGCCGCCTTTTCCCTGTACAATATAAAAAAGGCACTGCCCTGTGTACGGCAATACCTTTTTTATTAGGTCAAATCTATTAGTCTACGCCTCCGGCGTTAAAATATCCATCTTGTGGTTTCAGAAACATCCATGGTGATCCCAGGCCCCATTTTGGGGTATATGGCTGAAAACACCAAATCAACCGTAAACAAAGTGATCAGTACAACACAGAGTACAATCTTTCCTGACCGGGGGATCTTTCTGAACAGATCATCCATAACCGGTGCTGCGATATAAAGGATCGCGCAGGCACCCACTGCAAACAGTGCCAGTACCTCCAGACACACACGGCCGTTAATGTTAAACAGGCTTTCACTGTAGTCCCAGTATTTTACGCCCCGGAACTGTTCCAGTGCCCACCCCGTTGTATATTCCAGAATACCGCTGCCCACGTACGCAAATACAAATACATGAAGCGGCTTGTCGGCAAATCTTTTCAATAATACCAGGGTCATCACACCGCCCACACCATAGATGGGAAGCCATGGTCCCCATGTGGTTCCTCTGTTGATGATCGCCCCGTCAATAAATATGTGAAGAAATACTTCCCACAGCCATCCGACTGTTGATGCGGAAAAGAAAAATAAGATCATACTTGTCAGGGAATAGGCCCTGTCATATTCTGCTGCTATAAATCTTTCCTGTGTAAACTGTCTTCTCACGCCCTCTGAAATTCTTATCACCATGTCTCTAGCCATCTCTTTCCCCTCCTTTTATTCTTTCCTCGTAACTGTTCAGTACCATCACAGTTACAGGCAATTTCCTCTTCTTTATTATGGCTTTATCTTACCAGTGAAAAAATAAGAAGCAATTGTAAAAAAACGAAAGAAATTATAAAGATATTATTTAAAAATTCCTAACATGCCTGAAGTCATGCTATACTGAACGTGGTACACTTTCTGCACCTGAGATTCCCGGATACCATGTATGATGTCAAGAAAACAGCGGTTTAAGAGGGATATCATGAGCGGATAGGGCTGTGCAAAGCTTTTGTTACGGCGCTTTTACTTTAAGTTAAGGAGGATTTTTTATGACACTTGATCACATACACCATGTTGCTATTATTGTATCAGATTATGAAAAGGCAAAGGACTTTTATGTAAACCAATTAGAATTAGAGGTCATTCGGGAAAATTACCGTGCGAAGCGGGATGACTGGAAGCTGGATCTGCGCCTGGGTGACTGTGAGCTGGAGATATTCGGGGTAAAGAACCCGCCGGCCCGCGTTAACCGCCCGGAGGCCTGCGGACTCCGTCATCTGGCCTTTGCCGTTGCGGATATGGAGGAGGCAGTTGCATGGCTGCACAGTAAAGGTATTGAGACAGAGCCTGTGCGCACCGATGATTTTACAGGGAAGAAAATGACATTCTTTTTTGACCCGGACGGCCTTCCCCTGGAACTGCACGAGTAAGGTTCTGCTCCTATCAAAGGGAAGGGTGCCGGACCTGCGCTGCTGAAACGCCGGTCCGACACCCTTTCCTTTGGAGTATCCGGTTATATTTTTATTTTTACGGTTGTCCCTTTTTCTTCTGAGGATTCATAATCCATCTTCCATCCATGGAGCTTTACGATCTCATAGCACAGGCCAATTCCGTAACCGTTCCGTTCGGCTTTTGCCCTTGGAAATTCATGGTTCCGGTTCAAGTAGTTCAGCTTCTGCTTCTCTATGTATTTTCCGTCGTTCCATATACTCACACAGTGATCCGAAGCTGTCACGGTCACATGCTCCCCTGCGTTTACCGCATTGCTGATCAAATTCTTAAACAGGCATTTGACCAGGGATACATCCCCCTCTATGATCCCCATATGGTTTTCCACATGAATACAGGGGTATAACTTTTTCATCTCCTCAAGCAGTCCCTCCATATCAGCCCTCTGATACTTAATATTTCCTTCCCTCAAATTTCCCATGACCAGCAGTCTGTCCACCGTCTCTCTGAGGCTGCAGGCTTCCTTTACGATCTGCTCCCCGGCAAAGAAGCGGTCCTCCTCCGTGATCCTGCCCATCTGGATATACTGTCCGTACCCCTGCAGTACCGTCAAAGGGGTCCGCAGTTCATGTGCTATGTTATTGATGGGCATGTATATTTTCTTCATGGTCATATAAAGCATGGAGCCGATCACAGCTTCCAGAAGCAGGCCCGTCACCAGGAAGGCCAACAGCCTTCTGTTCTGCCCGCGGTATAAATCCTGTATGTTCTCCATATAGACTACATGGCAGTCATCCTCCCCGGTGCCGGTCTGTCCCATGACCGCTGCATGGCGTTCCCCTTTATATGTGACAATATCCGCGTTTCCGGCGATCCCCACTCCTTCCGGAAGGTGGTTCACAATGGTCCTCTCCCCGCGGCTCACGTTAATATAGATCCTGTTCCTGTAATATCCCTGTCCCAGGTAGATCAGCTTATCCTCCCCGCCCTCCGCGCCGATCAGCCCCTCCACCGTATAGGCAAGCTGCTGCTGCCGCTTTATCACATCATCCATACGGGTTTCCAGGTCATTCTTAAATCCCATGGTGGACAGAAGAAGCAGGGAGAGATTGAGGATCACCAGAAACAGCACATACGCTGCCAGATAATTTTTCTTCCAAAGCTGCATATCATATCTCCAGTCTGTATCCGTATTTAAAAACGGTCCTGATATAGCTCTCCAACCCCAGTTTTTTCCGAATCCTCTGGATATGGACATCCACAGTCCTGTCATCTCCGAAATAGTCCATTCCCCAGGCCATATCCAGAAGCTGGTTTCTGGAAAGCGCTATATTCCGGTTGACCAGAAGTACCCTAAGAAGCTCAAACTCCCGGTTGGTAAGCTCCACATCTGCCCCTGCTTTTGTGACCTTGTGCCTCTCTATATCTACCCTCACGTCATGAATGGCAAAATTTTTTTCTTCCCTGTGGAACCTTCTGAGCACTACCTGAACCCTGGCAATCAGCTCCTCCATGGCAAACGGCTTCACTATATAATCCTCCGCGCCGCTGTTCAGTCCCTTAACCCGGTCTGTCACCTCGTCCCTGGCTGTCACATAGATAACCGGAACGTCACCTATTTGTTCCATCACCTGAAATCCGTCCATATCCGGAAGGTTAATATCCAGGAGCACTAGATCCGGCCTTTCCTTTTTCACTGCCCTGAGTGCTTCCCTGCCGGTGTATGCCTGAGAACATTTGTGCCCCGTCATAGCCAGAGTTCTTTTCATCAGTTCATTTATGGCCTGCTCGTCTTCCACTATTAAAATATCTGCCATTTGTTTCTGCCTTTCTGTCAGTTTTTCGGATGCTCCGAAGTGTCATAAGCGATCTCGCCTATTGCCACCAGATCCTCTGCCGTCAAATCTTTTATCCGGGCACTTTCCGCATGCAGCCCATGCTCCCGGCAATAGGACTCAAGGACCTGCTTTCCGCCGTCAAAAGCGTAGACATCACCAATATAAGTTTCCAGTGAGTCCATTCCCTCTCCCTTTTCTGTCAGAAGGGGCTTTTCCCCCATCTCATCCAGAAGCCAGAGCGCTTCCTCATAATTTCTCATCTCGCGGGTTATGTCTTTCATGGTGGCGCTGTTGGGATCCAGGCCGTATTTTTCACACACCTGCTTCACAATATCCTGATTCTCCACGGTTTCTTTGTACAGCGTATCTTCATCCCAGGGTATATAAACTGCTTCCTCCTCCTGTGACAACTTCTCCTCTGCCGTCTCCTTTACCTGCTTCTCTGCCGCATTCTGTCCGTAAACCGCCAGAGTCCCCGCTGCTGCAGTGACACACAGAGCTGCCGCCACCGCTACGGCTGCGGTCTTATGCTGTTTTAATTTTTTACGCATCATCATGATTCCTCCTCTTTTTCAAAACCTGTCTTATAACAATTTTCTTTTACATTTACAGCATAAGCGCTCTATGTTGCAGAGTTATTACAGGGAAAAAACGAATTTGTTTTTTAACTATAGCAGTCAGGGAAGGAATTTTCAAGAGCCGGGAAGAACGGATATCTCACAAAAAAAACCATGCCGCATGACTCTATATCTGCAGCATGATTCTTTTTTCGTAACTATTCAGTAGGTCTGCGCCTTCACTGCGCTGACCGTAACTTTTTCCTTTTTTTCATATGATCAAAACGCTTTTTTTATCTGCTCTGTCAGTGCATCCACATCCGCGGATCTTACCAGAAAATGTTCACTGCCGTTAATGGAAATACTGTCATAGGTATCATCATAGGAATAATATACCATCTCCACTTGGGGGGCATCCTCCGTATTTCTATGATACACCACACGCAGCTTCTCTTCCCTGTCACCTTCCGGCTGGCTGCCTTCCTCTATCTCGGAATCCAGCATCACAGTTAAAAGGGCCTGATAGACATCCGTAAACTCCTCTTTTTCCACTTTCTTCCCGTTCATCTTATACCGGTCCTGGGCCGGTTCCATGGTGTATGTTTTGCTGCCTGTCCGGATCTCCACGCTTTCCACAGTCTCGATATTTATGAGAGCCGGGACTTTCAGGATGTAGTCAAAAGGATTCAATCCGTAAACAGCGTCCAGCAGAGCGGAGGGAACTCTGTACACAGCATCTTCATATCCCTCCACAGCCGCGTAACGGTTTCCTTCCCCGTCCGCACCGCCTATGAGAAGCGTTGCTGTACTGTCTGCATATTTTGTCTGTTTGGCGGTATCCGCATCCTGGGTATTTACAAAGTCAATGGTGATTTTTGTGGAGGTACCTGCAATGCCTGTATCCACCCCGTCTTCCACTGCCACGGGAGAAGTCAGATCCATCTCTTTCAGCATGTCAAACAGAGTGTACATAGTCTCTGTATTGACTGTTGCGATCTCATCATAGGGATTCAGTATTTCCCAATAGTCAAAATCCATTTTATAATCAGCAGGCTCCTTGGACAGATTGAAGATCTCCGTACCCTCCTGTACAAGCACAAGTCTGCGGACTCCGTCTGAGATGAACTGAGGATGTTCTGACACTGTCATCCCCGGCTTCTCTTCTGCGGATCTTACTTCACTTTTCCCTTTTTTCGTCTCTGTCTTTTCCGTCTTCTCCTGGGAGGAAGTCTTCGCTTTGGTCTCCTGGCCGCAGCCGGACAGTACCCCGGCTGTCAAGGATGAGACAATACCCAAAAGCAACAGTTTCCGTAAAATTTTCCTCATATCCATCTCTCCTGTCTTATATGTTTAAATCCAGTTCCACTGGTCTTCTTCCTGTCAGTTTCTCACTTCTCGCATCCGGCTGGGAGGTTCCCGCAAACAGTTTAAAGTGTCTGCTGTCAACGCGGCGTTCACCATTCTCATCCACAACATTCATAGCTGCGCCGGCAACGGTAACTGTTATGGTCCTGCTCTCGCCTGCTGCCAGGGAGACACGTTTGAATGCGCACAGGCTGCAGTTGCGAACGGCCAGCGGGGATTCCATATCCTTGATATAGATCTGTACCACGTCCTCCGTTGCTGTGCTGCCGTCATTTTTCACTGTCAGCTTCACCTGAATATCTGACTGGGCTGTCACTTCCCCTGTGATCTCTGCATCCGTCACGTTCACGTCACCGTATGTAAGCCCGTATCCGAAGGGATAGAGTGCCTCTTTTTCCATGTAGCGGTATGTACGGTTTTTCATGCTGTAATCCGTGAACTCCGGCATTCCTTCCAAATCTCTGTAGAATGTGATCGGAAGTTTTCCGGAAGGTGATACCTTGCCGAACAGCAGATCTGCCACTGCTTTTCCGCCTCTGGCCCCCGGATACCAGGCAAGAAGAATGCCATTGCAGTTTTCATCCGCATAATTCATATCTATGGCACTGCCTGCCATAAGCACTACGATGGTGGGTTTGCCCACTGCTGCCACTTTTTCAATGAGTTCCTCCTGTACTTTCGGCAGATGAAGGTCATGTTTGTCACCGGACGCATCACTGTTTCCGGTATCTCCTTCTTCCCCTTCCAGCGTCTCATCCAGGCCTACACAGAGAACCACCACATCGCTGTGTTCTGCTGTAATGACAGCCTCTGAGATCCTGTCCTGGTTCCATGCCAGATTCTCCACTTTGTCTTTATACAGGTGGCAGCCCTCTGAATAGAGCACGCGCACGTCATCGCCCACCTCATCCTGGATGCCTTCCAGAACGG
>ENA-UAPG01000622-UAPG01000622.1-human-gut-metagenome-genome-assembly--contig:-NODE-622-length-11339-cov-11.828518_pt1 | contig 11339 bp, 19 predicted proteins | sample MGYA00243478_ERZ654573 | MGnify/ENA primary metagenome ERZ654573 (study PRJEB26926, sample SAMN06164711) | human gut metagenome | biome: ENVO:00009003; feature: ENVO:2100002; material: ENVO:00002003... | reverse complement strand
TACAGGAGGCAAAGGCGCTTGGAATAGAGACAGCAACGCCGGAAGAGATCAGGAAGATGGAGGAAAGGTGGGGAGTGAAGTTTGAAAAGGCTTAGAAGCGTATTTACAGAAGATATGGACCATTGCTATTTCACCGGGGCGGCCCCGGTAGAGCGGCATCATGTCTTTGGCGGAGCGAATAGAAAGCTATCAGAGAAGTACGGATTTGTTGTCCCTCTCCGCCCGGACTTGCATCCAAATGGGGCCATGGCTACATGGTCAGAAAGTTTAAAGAAATTGGATGACCATTTGAAAGCCCAGGCACAGAAATATTACGAAAGGCACTATGGAACCAGAGAAGACTTCCGGAAAGAGTTTGGAGGTAGATCATGGCTATAAACAGCAAAGCAAAAGGAAAAGCCGGGGAATTAGAACTTGCAAAGATCCTTAGAGAACACGGATACGGAGCACGTAGAGGACAGCAGTACTGCGGTGCTGACGGATCTGCAGATGTAATCGGTCTACCGTATATGCACATTGAGTGTAAAAGGGTCGAAAAACTAAACCTGGATATCGCAATGGCCCAAGCCAGGAGCGATGCCAGAGAAGGTGAGATACCATGCGTCATGCACCGGAAAAACCGGGAGCAATGGAAAGTTACCATGCTCCTGGACGACTGGATAGAGTTATACAGAGAATGGGCCGCAGGAAAGGATCTGATGGGAGAGTGATACTATCGACACGTTTATTAAGCTGTTCCGGAAATTTACCGAGTGGGAGTGGTATGACGATATTAACGTGAGCCGTGTTTTTCTCCATCTCCTTATCACTGTCAACTGGACGGATAAGAAATGGAAGGGGCAGGAGATTAAACGTGGTTCAATCGTATCTTCATATGAGAAATTGGCAACCGAAACAGGGTTATCCGTTATGCAGGTTAGGACAGCTATAAAAAAGCTAAAATCAACAGGCGAGTTAACAAGCAAAAGTAGTAACAAAAACACCGTATTTATCGTGAATAATTACGATTTGTACCAAGGTGATAACAAGCAAAATAACAAGCCAGTAACTACCGAACAACAAACAGATAACATTCAAATAACAACAACTAAAGAAAGTAAAGAAGTTAAGAAAGAAAAGAATAAAACAATATGCAAGGCTGACGCCAGCGAATTGTTTGAGCGATTGTGGAAACTCTACCCGCTTAAGAGGGGCAAGGGACAGATCTCCGATGCCAAAAAGATGCGGTTGCTTGATATCGGTTATGACGAGATGGAAAGAGCAATTAACCGATACAAGGCGGACTTGGCAAGGGATGATTGGAGAAAGCCTCAGAATGGCAGTACATTCTTCAACAGCGGATTCCTTGATTACCTTGATGGGAATTACGAGAAACCAAAGGCAGAGCATAGCACAAAGGACGTAAAGACCCAGTTCCATAATTTTGAAGAACGAGAGTATGACTATGACGAGTTGGAAAAACAGCTGTTTGAACAGCAGATAGGAGGATAGCATGGAGCAGATTAGCTTTTTCGGAGACATCGGCTGTAAGGAGCCGGAGCCGCCGAAGGAGAAGAAAAGGAAACGGAAGATTCCAGAAGACCTGCCGGACAGCGCAAAGAAATATTATGCGGAGAGGACAGCAAAGGAATGCCGCAGGGAGGGACTAAGCGCAGGAGATAAACTAAGCATGGAGAACCGGATTTATGCATGGCTTAAGGAACAAGGGCGAGATTTGTCTGCCCACCAGATTGCCATAGGCATGTGTTTAGATGGCGTGCATTACAGCAAAGAACGGCAGTCCGTGGCTCCTCGGTTAAAAGGATTAGAAGAGCGTGGATTGGTCGAAAAAACCGGGAAACGGGTCTTTGACAAAGAAACTGGCGCAAGTGCTGGGACATATAGGGTGGTGAAATAGATGGGCAGAACAGGAAAATACACAGAAGAGTTTAAACGGCAGGTGGCAAAAGACAGAGTAGAAAACAGCTTATCCGTAAGAGAGACGGCAAAGAAATACGGAATATCGAACGGAACTGTCTGTATCTGGACAGACATGTTTTACGACCCGGCAGAGTATAGCTCCTACCTGGCTCTCCGATGTCCCAGAGAGGTAAAAGAGCAAGTTGTGGCGGAATATCTAGCAGGGAAAGGGAAAAGACAGATTGCCAGGGAGTACGGAATTTGCAAGGATACCGTAGAAAAATGGGTGGAGCAACATTGGAAAATAGAAGAAAACCAAAGGCTAAGAGAAAAGCCAGAAAAGGGAGTATTCCGGCGGACAGAAAAAATCGTAAACGGCAGGAGATTGAAAACGGTGTATCCCACATCTGGTAGCGCATACGTCACCTGGGACAAATAGATATTTACCCATGTTGGGTCTATATATATCACACAGCAACTAGAAACCAGTTAGGCATCCTGTTTTACAGCCCGCTTCGGCGGGCAGGAAGGAGGTAAGAATGCCAAAAATTGCGTATATAACAAAGAATTTTAGATCAGAAAGTATAAAACTGATTGAAAAGATTAATCAGGTCATTGAAGAATACGAAAACCAGGGGTACAGTTTAACGTTGCGGCAGGTTTATTACCAAATGGTAGCAAGAGACATTATCCCAAACAACCAAAGATCATATAAGAATTTAGGGTCTTTGATTAATGATGCTAGACTTGCAGGTCTGATTGACTGGAATGCCATTGAAGACCGGGCAAGAAATCTAAAAGGCCGATCCCATTGGGAGAAACCGGGCGAGGTAATAGATTCGGCAGCTTATAGCTATCATCTTGACTATTGGAAAGGCCAGGAGAATTATGTGGAAGTATGGGTTGAAAAAGATGCCCTGGTGGGAATCATCGGACAGATATGTGGCAGCCTAGACATTAACTATTTTTCTTGCCGGGGATATGTGAGCCAATCTGAAATGTGGCAGGCATCACAAAGATTAATGCAGAAACAAAAGGAAGGGAAAAACGTCATTATCCTGCATCTTGGTGACCACGACCCAAGCGGAATAGATATGAGCAGGGATATTCAGGACAGAAATACTCTCTTTGGAAACCAGTCTCTTGAGTTTCATAGGATTGCGTTAAATACAGATCAGATTGATTTATATGGCCCACCGCCAAACCCAACGAAATTGAGCGACAGCAGGTCGAACGGATACATAAGCAAATTCGGATACGAGTGCTGGGAGCTGGACGCATTAGAACCAAAGGTTATAAGCGACTTGATAAGCGAACATGTTGAGCGGTACAGAGATGAAGATGCTTATAGAGCTGTGAAGCAAAGAGAAAAAGAGGAGAAAGACGTATTGTATAGCGTAGCAAACAATTTCCAAGATATTTATGAAAATTGGGATGAAATCATGGAAGAGTATGTATATGGATAGGAACTCTTATAGGTTTGTTACTACGTGGAATGCATGTTTAGATTAGCATTTTAAGGAGGTAAAAATGAGAAATCTTAGAGGACGAGCGAAATTAAGAGGGATTCCGCTTGATGATGATTGTAAAAAAGCAAAAATATCACTTCATGAATATGGACCGGATGATAATAGAAAATTCTGCTATGGGGTTTATGAATTTCCGTATGAAATAGCAGAAAAGTGTAGGAAATGTGGGGCTTATGCTATTAATGCAGAGCCACCATAGAATTAATTTAGCATTTTGTGGAGGTACTGAGATGGGTGAAAAATGTATGAATTGCAAGCATTTTGTTAAAAGAAAACATGGAATACGCGGAGCCTTAAAGGGTTGTTGCGAGATTAGAATTTAGGGAGGAAAAATGAAGATGGTTGTAAACGTGGAAAAATGTAACAGATGCCCCGCTAGAAATGCCTGTATACTTGCGTGTGAACCAGGAAGCATAATGTGCAAAGTAAACCGTATGCGAAAAACACACGGTGATGAGATACAAGAAGCATATACGCGGTATTGCCCGCATTGTGGAAGACCAATAGATTAAAATTTAGGAGGATATAAAAAATATGAAAATATGTGAACTTGAAGAGTTTTTGAGAAATGTAAAAGATAAAAATAAGGACATTTATTTTTATTATGATGGTGATAACCCATTTGATTGTTGCGTTGGAATAGAAAACGCCTTTGAAACTTCCAAAGATGCTGCTAGCACAGGAAAATTTGAGGGCGTGTATCTAAAAGGAAATTAGGTTTTAGCTTCTGACCATTAAGTGTCGGAGAAAGAGGAAAGTATGAAGAAATATATTGGAACAAAAAGATTAGAAGCAAAACAAATGACACGTGGAGACTACAATAAGTACAGAGGATGGACGATTCCGGAAAATGAGAATCCGGATGACGAAGGATATTTGATTAAGGATTCAGATGGATATGAAAGCTGGTCCCCTAAAAAACAATTTGATGATGTATATAGAGTATGTAGTGATATGACCACTCTTCCGGATACTTCAATTCTAATGTGCAGTAATGATTATAAAGAGAGATTTAAAGCTGAATATATGCAGCTTGCAATCAGATATAGAGGATTACTGAATATGTGTGAAAAGTGGGATAGAAATGAATTAGCATTTACCCCAACTTGTCCAAGAAGCACATATGATATGCAGCTCAGAGCAATGAGAGAGTATATGGCAATTCTTGAAATGAGAGCAGTTATGGAGAGCATTAAGTTGGACATAAAAAAAGTAATTATGAAAAAAGAAAAGCAATCTGAAAAGAAATTTGGTTGGTATCTATGCAAACAAAATCTTAATGTAGAACTTACAGACGGAGCATATGGGAGTTTTTTAGAAGGTAAAAAATATTATTTGGAAACCGTCGGCAACGGATATTTTGTACGGGATGATTTCCAACAGTTAATAAAAATGCAGAAAGAATTGTTTAGAGAAAATTTTATACGAGTAGAATTAGAATTTAAGGAGGTAGAGCATGGAAGAAAAGAGAAAGACAATTCCGAAAAGTATAAGAGAAAAAGTATATAACAAATGCAATGGTCATTGTGCCTACTGCGGATGCGAATTGGAATATAAGAACATGCAGGTAGACCATGTTAAATCATTGCGCTGTGGCGGGACAAATGAATTAGATAATATGCTGCCATCCTGCCGTAGCTGCAATCACTACAAAAGGACGCTGGATCTGGAAGGGTATAGAAAGTACCTTGCAGGCATATCACACCGCCTTATGCGGGATAGCATCCCATTCCAGGTAGCCATAAGATTCGGGATTGTGCGGCACATAAAAGATGATGTGACGTTTTACTTTGAAACGATAGATTAGAATTTATAGGAGGATGACATGGAAGAGAAGATAGACTTTTTCTATATGGTCTCTAAATATGCTGGATTGGCAGAAGACGAAGATGGAAATCCATCAGAGTGTTACATGAAGCTGGGTTTTACTTTAAAAAATCCAATAAGCATTGAAGAAATTGAAGTTGAAAGGGAAAAGATGAAGGACGGTGCTTTAAAGTATGCTGCCAGGTCACTTAATGTAAACACATCACTTTTAACAATAGTTACTGAAGAAGAATATCAAAAGGGAACAGAAGACAACTGAAATTTAAGGAAGGAGGACGCATGAAACAAATATTATTTAATACCGATATGGTCCGGGCGATCTTGGACGACAGAAAGACAGAAACACGGCGGGCAATAAAGCCACAGCCGGACAAGGAGCACATATATCCGCTTGGATTCTGCATATGTGGAGAGAAAAAGAACATTGGGAGATTCAGATTTGGAACGGAAAAGCATGGCGGAAATATCTTCTATGCACAACCGCCATGCGGGATAGGAGACATTCTATATGTGAGGGAAACATGGGCGCAACCTGCGAAGCATACATACTGGTACAAAGCAGATTGTAAAGTGCAGAACATATTGTGGCGTCCGTCTATCCATATGCCTCAAGAAGCAGCGAGGATATTCTTGCAGGTTACGGATGTAAGAGTAGAGAAGCTACAGAAGATTACTATACAAGATGCAATCAAAGAGGGCATAAGAGCATTTGGATGTGATCCATGCTTAGAGATTAATGGTCGATGTATTCCGCAAAATCCATCTTCTTCATCCTGCGGAATTGATGAGATAGTAGAAGAAAAATTTATTGAACTTTGGGATTCTACAATCCCTAAAAAGAAAATGGCGCAGTATGGCTGGGATGCGAACCCGTGGGTGTGGACTGTTGAATTTAAGAGGATAGAGAAGCCGAGGGAGGAACAGGAAACGTGACTTTAGACAAGAGTATACTTATCCAGTACAGCGATATGAAAGAAGAAATAAAAGACCTTCACCGAAGGATTGAGCAGCTAAAGAGGGAACTATATAAAATGGAAGAAGAGGGGACGGTAAAGGATACTGTCACCGGGGGACTGGGTGGCACGCAGCACTTTGTTGTAGAGGGCCTGCCTGCACCGGCGATACGCAGAAAGGCATTGCAGATCAAGACCCGGAAGGAAAAGGCGGCAAAAATGGAAGGGGAGCTGTTAGAGCTTGTGTGCCAGGTAGAGGACTACATAAACAGCATGCCGACCAGTGAGCTGCGGATCATGTTCCGGCTCTATTATGTCGACAATCTGTCATGGCCACAGGTAGCCATGCGAATGAACAGCATGTTTCCAAAACGGCGGATTGCCTACACAGACAAGAGTTGTCAGAAGAAACATGAAAGATTTTTAAAAAAAGTTTCATAATGTCGCCCTGTGTCGCCGAAAAATATATTATATTTATTATAGAACGAGTAGGTCATATAGATCAATCGTTCCGCTTTTACTGCATAACATTATCCTTTTTGTAAGCTGGATGCCACGGCGGCGCCGCCGTGGCAACCAAGCTAAACACGATAAACAACAACGCAAGGCGTATTGAAACATTAAACCTCTAAAGTATTTACATTACTCCGGTATCTCTAAGGTATCGGAGTTTTTGCGTGGATGTTATGTCAATGGCAGACGGAAGGGTCGCTCCCTTTATCCCGGTTCGATTCCGGGACATCCGCTTTTTACACCTAGACGGCGGCCCAATAAAAATCCACGATGCGGGTCGCAAAAAACTCATTCGTAAAAAAGTTGTATTTACGTGGAAGATGCAACATGCGGATGGCCCTGGAGTTAATAAAATGAGTGCGTAAACGATGGGAAACGTGGGTACGAAACGAGGACGCACAGGTGGTTTTCAAGGGGCAACTGTAAATCGTAATGGGTCTTCTGTGTTCTATCCTATACAAAAAATAATTATTCGAAGAACACAGGCATGGAGAAATTGGAGAGAGGCAATGGCAGCCGGTTGCTAACCGGTACACCGGGAACGGTGCGAAGGTTCGATTCCTTCATTCTCCGTTATTTATAGACAGATAGGAAGGTGGTGTTGTGGCAAATGAAGAAAACTTAAAAGGGAAGGGCTTTGACAGTCGAAGCACGAGCGAACTACGAGAAATAGCTCAGAGAGGCGGCAGAGCATCAGGAGAGGCTAGGAGAAGAAAAGCGGACCTGAGAAGGACGCTGAACGCCTTACTAACTGCAAAAGTAGATAATCCAGAGCTTGCACCATTATTAGAGGGACTTGGACTGGAATACACCTTAGAATCCGCCGTAACTGCCGCACTAATCAAAAAAGCTATGACCGGGAACGTCAAAGCCTTTGAAGCTATTAGAGACACAATCGGTCAGACAACAAAATCTGACCTTGATATAGAAGAACAGAAGATTAAAATAGACCGGGATAGGAGAGCGAGAGATCAAGAGGTTGGGAATACAGATAATACAGAAGGTATCCAATCCTTCCTGAAAGCCATGAGGCCGACACAGGAAGAAATGGATACCTTATTTGAAGGTGATGACGATGCCAAGGAAACAGAAGAAAGCGGCAGAATTTAAATTCAAAACATTCTCCGAACAACAAAAAAGACTTATAAACTGGTGGCGTCCTTTGGTTCGGGCCTCAGAAAACGATTTTGTCATAGCGGATGGCTCTATCAGGTCGGGAAAAACGATTGCATGTATCTGTGGGTTCCTGATTTGGTCACAGGAGATGTTTTCCGGCGAGAGCTTTATACTTGCAGGAAAGACCATGGGTGCACTGAAAAAGAATGTTGTAAAACCAATGCAACAGATCTTAGAAGCATGGGGGTGGCCATATGAATACATCCGGTCTGGATCGGATGCGCATATAGAGATTGGCACTAATACTTACTACCTGTATGGGGCGAATACAGAGGCCAGCCAGGATGCCCTGCAGGGCCTGACTGCTGCCGGGGCTTATGCAGATGAGGCGGCTCTATTTCCAAAATCCTTCATTGATCAGATGATAGGCCGGTGTTCGATTGATGGGGCAAAGGTTTGGATGAACTGTAATCCAGAGGGGCCACATCATTATATCAATGAAGAGTTTATAAAAGCAGCCGCAGAGAAGGACAATAAGAAAAAGGTTTATCACCTTCATTTCACGATGGATGACAACCTTACCTTGTCTAAGCAGAAAAAAGAGTTTTATAAAAATGCATGGCCTCTGGGCAGCGTATTCTATAAGCGTTTTATCCTGGGTAAATGGGTGGCGGCAGACGGCCTTATCTATCAGCAATTTGCAGATCATGTAGATGAATACCTGATTACGGAAGAATGGCTCAGGGATAATCAAATTATATATGCAGTCATTGGAGTTGATTTCGGAGGTACGAAGTCAGCTCATTCTTTTACCTTGACAGGATTTACAAAGGGATACAGACAGATGGTTGTGCTTGATGAGTATTACTGCAAGAAGAGGATAAATCCAAAACAGTTAGAAGATGATTTTATAGGCTTTGTAAAGAGGGCACAGAGCAGATACAAAGTCCACGAAGCATATTGTGACAGCGCAGAACAGACGCTGATCAGTGGACTAGAAGCAGCGACAATCAGGGAACGGGTGGCAATAGATATTAAGAATGCGATCAAAGGGCCAATCAATGACCGGATTGCCTTTTACAATTCCATGATTGCACAGGGCAGATGGAAGATTATGAAACACTGTACGCATATTAAAGAAGCGTTTGAGGAGGCTGTTTATGATGACAGCAAGCCTAATCAGGATGTACGTCTTGATGATGGTCAAATGAACGTAGACAGCCTTGATAGTACGGAGTACAGCACAGAAACTATTATGAGCGACATTATGTATATAGCAGCATAAAGGCAGGTGATGAAATGAGAGATATTGTAAGTGAGTTCTTAAAAACAAGTGGATATGTGCTACAAGCAGATAAGACGCTAGGACATCTATCAGAGTGGGAAGACTGGTACCAGGGATACGTTAAGAAATTTCATCGGTATAATGTTTATAATGGAGTGAAAACAGTTGGTAAGGATCGCATGTCAATGCAGATGGCAAAGAGGATCTGCGAGGACTGGGCTAATCTATTGTTGAATGAAAAGGTCACGATCACCACAGAAAGTGAATTTTCCGTATCCCTTAACCAGATATTTGAAAATAACAACTTCCTGGTTAAAGGGAACCAATTGATTGAGATGATGTTTGCTTTTGGCACTGCGGCCTTTGTGGAATATCTTGATCAGGATGAACAGGTAGTTATTGATTACATCAGGGCGGAAATGATACGACCAATCGCATATGACAATGGAATTATCACAGAATGCGCCTTTGCAAGCCCTGTTGTCGTATCTGGGGAGAAAGCATTTTATATACAGATACATAAGAAGGATGGGACACAATATGTAATTGAGAACCACTATATTTGTTCTGAATCTGGAAAGGAATTAGACCTGCCGGATGACATAGAGGAAACTGTATTAACAGGTTATGATAAGCCATTGTTCCAGATTATCACGCCAAACATAATTAATAATATTGACTTTGACAGCCCAATGGGTGTGAGCTGCTTTGCAAACGGCATTGATCAGCTAAAAGCAGTTGATCTGGTATATGATTCTTACTGTAATGAGTTTCGACTTGGGAAGAAAAGGATTATTGTTCCTACGACTTTCGCAAAGATCCAGATGCAAGAAGACGGGACGGTGAATCCCATTTTTGATCCGAACGATACAGAGTTTTATTCTTATCAGACGAATGACACAGATCCAAAAGCAATCAAGGAAATCAACATGTCATTGAGGGCTGCAGAGCATGAACAAGCCTTGCAGCGAATGCTTGACCTTCTGAGCATGAAATGTGGACTTGGAAACGATAGATACCGTTTTGAAAACGGAACGGCGAAGACAGCAACCGAAGTTATTTCAGAGAAGTCAGAGCTGTATCAAAATCTGATGAAACATGAAATAGTCATAAAGGATGCATTAATCCGCATGGTAAACGCTATCGCTTTTCTGTCCGGCGCTGGACCCCAGAACGTTTCTATTGAATTTGATGACAGCATTATAACCGATAAAGAATCACAAAGACAGCAAGACCGTCAAGACTTAGCTGCAGGCATTATGGCTCCGGAAGAGTATCGGGCTAAATGGTATGGGGAATCAAGAGAAGACGCTTTGAAGAATCTTCCAGAGCAGGACGGAGGTGTGCAGGATTGATAAATGTCAGATTTAAGAGATGCATTTGAATGGAGAATCAAAGAATTAGAATTAAGGATCATGGAGGACGTTGTCCGCAGGATCAAAAAGGCTGGAAAGATCACATCCAGCGCAGATCACCAGTTAAATGTTTATAGAACGCTTGGCAACAGCACTTATAAAATTGAACAGGAGATCAAAAAGAGGCTTGCCGCAGAAGATCCAGAGATCTGGAGGATGTATGATGAAGCCCTTGAAAAGCAATACATCAGGGACCGAGATCTGTATGAACAGATGAATGAAGAATATGTTCCATGGGACGAACGTCCAGGTAATCGGCAGATATTTGAAAGCTTTGTGAAACAATCGCAAGGGGAGTTGAAAAACTTTACCCGGTCCCTGGGTTTTGCCATAAAGGAAGGAAACAAAACAGTTTTCAAGCCTTTATCCTTGTACTATCAAAAACACCTTGATAATGCCATTCTTGACATTACAACAGGTGCCTTTGATTATAATACTGTTCTCCGGCGGGTCGTAAAAGAAATGACATCAAGCGGGATCAGGGTAGTAGATTATGCCAGCGGGCATAGTAACCGCATAGAAGTGGCTGCACGCCGGGCTGTCATGACCGGGATCAGTCAGGTAACCGGAAATATAAATGAGCAGAATGCACAGATTCTTGGAACGAACTGGTTTGAAGTTGACTGGCATGCAGGCGCACGTCCAAGTCATAAAGAATGGCAGGGAAAGCCTTATACCTATGAGCAGCTTATTTCCATTTGTGGGCTGCATACGGTCACTGGACTTGGTGGAACGAACTGTTACCATGGATATTATCCGTTCTTCCCTGGAATATCGAAAAGAAATTATACGGATGAATGGC
>ENA-UAPG01000618-UAPG01000618.1-human-gut-metagenome-genome-assembly--contig:-NODE-618-length-11389-cov-10.972649_pt1 | contig 11389 bp, 9 predicted proteins | sample MGYA00243478_ERZ654573 | MGnify/ENA primary metagenome ERZ654573 (study PRJEB26926, sample SAMN06164711) | human gut metagenome | biome: ENVO:00009003; feature: ENVO:2100002; material: ENVO:00002003... | reverse complement strand
ATAAAATCATATGTCGCTTTAATCAGATGCTTGGTGGTCATACTGTAATATAAACTGGAAAAGATCGGATATATGAGCAGTATCCCCACAACCAGCAATGCAGGAAGTACGAAAATCCAGCGGGCATAATCAAATTTTACTTTTCTATTCACTAAAATGCCGCCTTTCTTAGGGATGGGACTGCCCGCTTATGTGGTGGGTTGGGCAGTCCCCGGTAACATGCTATGTATTCAAAATCACTCTACAGTGCTGAATACCTCATTCAGTTTGTCTTCTGCTGCCTGTGCAGCCTCTTTTACATCTGTTCCGTTTGTGATAATATCCTGGAACATGCTCTCTATGATTCCCTGGGACGTGAGAAGGCCTGCCTGGACACTTGGTCCCTGTTCAAATCCTATGGCGGTTCCCATATCCATGGCCTTAGTGATAACATCTACCGCATTGGAGAATTTCTGTACCGTCGCATTCTCTTTGTATTCTGCTGTATCTGCGATTCCCGTAATGGATGGCAGCATTCCCACCGGGGTTGCTTCCAGGAATTTGATATAAGTATCTTTTTCGTATAACTTTTTAATAAATTCCTTACATATTTCCGGATGTTCTGAGTTTTGCCACACCACCATAGGAATATTGGAAGTTTCCGCGCCATAGTCCGGATCATCTGCATTTATCTTTGGAAGAGGCGCACAGTCGATCTGGTCCACCAGATCAGGAGAGTTGGTCTCAACACCGCCGATCTGGAAACCGGAGTTAAAATCAAAGGCCGTCTTTCCCTGGTAAAACAGGGTTGCCTGGTCTAACACCGCATAGTTTACAGAATCCTTGGGGGAACAATTATTATAAATATCCAGCCAGTAGTTAATACCATCAATAGCCAGGTCGCTGGTCAGGTCTGCTTTCAGGTCTTCCGTAAGAAGGCTCCCTCCGCCGCTTCTCACATAGAAGTTCAGGAACCGGGTTCCCATAAGATCATTGGAACCACAGGGGAAAGAACAGCCATAGACGCCGTCTTTTGTAAGTGTTTTGGCCGCCTCCGCAAATTCACCCCAGGTTACAGGAACCTGGAGACCTGCTGCCTCCAGCAAATCTTTTCTGTACCACATCACCTGTGCGTGGGAATACAGGGGCAGGGAATAACAGGTACCATCCTTTTCTCCCTCTGACAGAGCGGTCTTTGAAAACTTATCTCTCCCTATGTCGTCGATCAGATCATCCAGGGGAACCAGGGCCTCTGCATCCATCATCTCCACAACATGTCCGGGAAGCGCTGTACTCATATCCGGCACATTCCCTGAAGCCAGGCCTGTGGTCCACTTCGTATAAAAATCACCCCAGGAAAAAGTCTCGATGGTGATATTCACATCCGGATTATCCTTCATAAACTGGTCCGCCGTCTCCTGTATAACCTCCAAACGGGGTCCCTGTGTAAAAGAGTGCCAAAAGGTAATGTCACCTTTCAGTTCCCCTGTTTTTGCTGTTGTCTGCTCACTATCTGTACTGCCGTTCTGTCCGCATCCTGCGAGCATGGTGGAAACTATCATTGTCCCCACTAACAATATTGCCAAATTTCTTTTCATAAAGCTCTCCTTTCTGCTCACTTTGATTCTTTTTTTGATATCGGCCGTATCAATATGTAAATGATAGGTATATTTTACCTATTTTTTTTGTGTACATCTACTAACCAAACGCTCAATAATAGCACTGGACACTTATCTTATTCTCTTGCCACCCTCCTGTATTGATTGGGCGTAAACCCAAACGCTGACTTAAATTCCCTGATAAAATAATTGGCATCCTCATACCCCACCTCATAGGCAATGTCATTGATATTGTCATTGCTCACCAAAAGTGCTCTTGCCGCCGTGGTAAGACGGATCTCCCTCACATATTCCATGGGTGTCTTCCCCATATTTTCTTTAAAAAGACTGCTGAACCTCTGTTTACTCAGTTCCGCCATGTTTGCCATTCGTTCGGGAGTGTATCTTTCTTTCGGGTGCAGGACGATATAATCTGCCACTATCTGGACTCTTGAATCAATCTGTTTCTTGGTTTTCATGGCCCTTTTTTTAATTTTTTCCAAATCATACTCCGCGCTTTTAATCTCCCCTTTGCCCCTGTCTATTTTCTCTCCTCTGACAGAAAGGGAGCCTATGAGCAGATCCAGATATCCACGCACAAAACACTTTTTGGCTGTGTGTTCTGTTTTCACCCATCTGTAAATCTCTCTGAAAAAACTGTCCTCGCCCATATTTTCCGTAACTCTGGGTATTCCGTAATACTCTTTTAAAACATCCTCTCCCTCATAAAAAACAGAGGTAGTAAAACGGATACTGAAAAATTCAAATGTATCGCTGAGTGCATGGCAGGACATACTGCACCCGCTGGGTATGTAAACGATCTGGTTCTCTTCCACCAGGATCTCTTCATTATCAATGCAGAACTCTGCCTTCCCTTTCACTATATAACGGAAAATATTATACGGAATCACTGATTCCGGGTATACCCATGTTCTTCCCATGGAGTACAGATCAATGTAAAGAAATGTAAAACGTATATTGTCAATCACTGACATGCCGTAATCCCCCTTGTATCCTTTTATGCATCCGCTTTCTGCAATAAATAAGACAGCTATCAGTGAAGATACTGTTATCTATCTGCACTTTATAGCTGCCCGTCCCTTCTCTTACTCTGTTGATCGCCCGCTTATCTCGTACCTTCCCAGTCACGGGCCAATGGCCGCGTTCACTGCACGCTTATCTTAACCACCACTTTTTCTATTTTCTCCGGCTTATCCTCCATCATTGCCACCATATGGGCATCACTGGGATAACACACCATAAAATCACCCGGTTTCAGCAGACTATGTCCGGATGCACGGCCTTTATAAAACCCGATATCCTTATCCGCGTCATAGGGCACCGTCTCATCCAGTGATCTGACATCCGCTGTGGCAATCCTCTCTTTTCCTGACACGATGTAATGTAAGTCTATATACTTTTTATGTGCTTCATAGATACATGCCTCCTCCGGTTTTGATGTGAAGGAAACAGGATTGCAGAAAATTTTATGTTCAGCGATCACGGTATTGGGCTGAGGGAGCTCTCCCCGGTGCAGGCCCTCCAAATAGCACAGTACCGTATAGAGTGTTTCATACTCCCTGTAGTTTTCCTTATTCCTGATAGAATCAAAAATCATGGTACTTTCCTCCTGATATTCTTCCCTGTGTGATATTACAGATTGATCTTGTATTGATGCAGCGTATTCTTCAAAACTGCCGCCATAATTTCATACCCTCTTGCATTGGGATGCAGACCGTCATAAGTAATGCCCCCCAGCAGCTTGTCCGTTCCCGGAAAGGTGGTGGTGAGATAATAATTTACATATATCAGCTTTTTCCTTCTGGCTGTCATTGCCAGCCATGCATTCATCTCTTTGATATATCTTTTTCGGACCGCTTCATTTAACAATATTGGAATGTGTATCGGCAGCAGGGAGGTGAGGATCAAAGTGGTATCCGTATTTTCTGTCTGGCGTATAATATCACTTATATTTCTCTGGGCGGCTGTAAGGACCTCCTCATAGGGTGTCGGTTCCAGCCTTCTCCAATAGTCCCCTTCCAGCTCAATGGAATCATTAATTCCAATGCCCATTATGCAGTACCTGGGTTTTAACTGCAATGCATCTGCATAAAACCGCCTTTTCAGATATTCTGTAGTGTCTCCGCCGATTCCCCTGTTCACGATCAGCTGCCCCGGCAGATTAAAATATGCATTTAACTCCCAGTAATGGGTGATGGAGTCCCCAATGAACAGGAAGTCCGGCTTCTGGTCCGTATAAATAAGAGAGTGATTTTTAATGTCAAATTCTTTCCTTCTGCTGTCCGCTGCTGCAGTCCTGGTAAAATACTCCGGCCTGGCATATCCCTCGTTCGTTGCAATCATGTGCCATCCCTCCTTCTCTCCTTTGCACGAAGTCACCTGCTTTTCTTAAAAATTATAGCAAAATGCTTCTGATTTTGATATGGAGTATACACTCAAAAATAGCACAATATGCTCATTTCCAATACGGAGGACCTGTAAATCCCCTGCAAAAAAAGACTGCCAAAAGGGTCCTTACAAAGAACCTTTTTTGGCAGTCTTCCAATTGCTGGGCACACCTGTTATTCAGATGCTTTATTATAGCAGATTTTAATTCTGCTGTCTATTTTTTCTCCTGTAAAAGTCAGGATTTTGCCAGTGCCTTGATCTTCTTATATGACGGCAGATCCAAGTACAGGTCTGTCTTATATGGATTCCGTTTTGTCTTGCGGATATGCAGGATCATATAGACGAATACCCCTATATTTGCAAGCAGTGCAAGAAGACTCACAAGAAACAGTGCCGTTGTGTTGGGATTTGCCGACGCAAGCTGGTAAATGCCCGGCTCCACCAGCGCGGTATAACCGTCCGCCGCCACATACCCCTGGGAAACCGCGGCATCTGCAATGGCTTTGCTGGATGTGGAATGTACCATCCACCGGCTGGCGTCCTGGAAAGCAGGCACGGTCTGGGCGAACATACACCACAGTGCCAGCGTGTGGGCCCTGTGCTGCAGCCAGGCTCCTTTTCCCACTGTAAACGCACATACGGTAGGCGCCAGCAGCAGGGCAAACCCGCAGTACCAGGCATGTGTCGGCAGGCAGTTGTACGTGTATGCAAAGTTCCACAGATCATAGGCTACGATCCAGAACCACATCATATCCGGCCAGAGCATATCTTTGCTTCCATCCTTTTTCGTGACTGCCCGGATGCAGATGCCAAACCATCCTGTAATGGTGATGATATTCAGGATCCCCGCAATGCCGTTCATGTAATTCCAGGCACCGCCGATATAATACTGTGTCTGGTTGTTGGTATACTCCATGACCGGAGTCACATATCTTCCAATCTCAAAGTCCCGAAGCACAGCTTCACAGATATTGACTGCCAGGATCAGAGGCGGAAAACACAGGGCGATACGGTTGGATGACAGTTTCTTCACATGCCGGATGCACCAGAAACCAATACAGCCCGCAGTGGAGGAGTACACCTTTGCCAAATGGAACCAGTCCATATACGCCGTATCCTTGAAGGCTGTGAGCCACAGGATCGTCAGCACCACCGGCAGGATCACAAAGGCGGAAAAGCCCACCCACTTAAATCTTCTGGTCACCTCATTGAGCGCAAAGAGGCTTACGAACACGCACAGCCACACAAGCAGTACCAGCGCTGTGGGAACACCCTCATAAAATGCAAACATACCCATTCCCCCTACTTACATAATATTTCTTTGATCATCAGGTCATTTCCCGATAGGATCTCCATTTGCTGCCCCTCACAGCCGGGGCAGCGCATATCATACTCCATGGCATTGAAGACCCTGCCGCAGTCCCGGCACTTTACCATGCCGGGCACCACGCAGACCTCCAGTTCGGTCTCCTCCATGGAGGTCTTATATCTGGCGGCAGGCCAGCACTCTTCCAGATATCTGGGCACAACTCCGGAGAGTTCCCCCACATCCAGAACGATCCGTTCCACCTCTTCTGCCCCTTCCTCCCGCACCACATCCTCAATGGTGTGGATCATGGCATCCAGGATTCCCAGTTCGTGCATAGGATCAGTCCTTTCTCCGTGTAGTTTTTGCGGAGGAGGCGGCGATCTTTCCGGTCCTCTTCACCGCATTTGCCGCTATCTTCACAGGAAGCTTCTCATATAAATCCGGCTTGGAATGGCCGGTACGTTTCAGATGGATGGCATCAAATTTACACTTTGTGGTACACATGCCGCATCCCACGCACATATAGGAATCCACCTGTACGGCACCGCAGCCCAGGCATCTCTCTGTCTCTTTTTTCAGCTGTTCCTCCGTGAATGTCATCCTGTCATCCTGGAAGGTCCCCTTCTTATCCTGTGCGTGAGCCGGCCGCTGCCTTGGTGTATTGTCAAAGCTCTTCAAGTCCACAGCCACATTATTTTTATCAAATGCGTGGTATTCTCTTCTGTCACGTCCCAAAGTCAGGGTCTGTCCCGGCTGTACATACCGGTGAATGGATATTGCCCCTTCTTTTCCGGCTGCGATAGCATGAATGGCGAATTTAGGCCCGGTACAACAGTCACCGCCCACAAACACATCCGGTTCCTTGGTCTGATAGGTCAGGCTGTCTGCCTGTGCCGTGTTTCCCCGTCCCAGTTTCACCTTGCTGCCCTCCAGAAGGCCGCCCCACTCAATGGACTGTCCGATGGAGAGAAGAACCGTGTCTGCAGGAACCGTAATGGTATCCTCCTCATCATATTTTGGAGCAAAGCGGTGCATCTCGTCAAACACGGATACACAGCGCATAAATTCCACGCCAGTCACTTTTCCGTCCTCCGTCAAAATACGTTTTGGTCCCCATCCGTTTTGGAATTCCACCTGGTCAGCTTCTGCTTCCTCGATCTCCTCATCCAGGGCCGGCATCTCCTCCCGGCTCTCCAGACAGTACATATTGACGGTGTCAGCCCCCTGCCTTGTTGCCGTGCGGGCCACATCTATGGCCACGTTGCCGCCGCCTACTACCACTACATTTCCGGAAAGCGTCCGGCCTCGGCCCAGATTCACTTCACGCAGAAATTCCACGCCGGATACCACACCCAAAGCGTCCTCACCTTCCACATTCAGCCTGCGCCCGCCCTGAGCACCCACTGCTATGTAAAATGCCTCGTAGCCCTGTTTTCTCAGCTCATCCAGTGTCACATCTTTTCCCACTTCCACACCGGTCTTAAACTCCACGCCCATCTCTCTCAGCACGTCGATCTCTGCATTCAGCACCTCTTTTTCCAGACGGAAGGAGGGAATTCCAAGGGCCAGCATACCGCCCGGCTTCTCCTGTTTTTCAAAGACAGTCACCTGATAATCGTCGATGGCAAGGTAATACGCGCAGGAAAGTCCGGCAGGACCGCCGCCGATAACTGCTATTTTATTGCCCAGATGATACCTTTTTGGCGGAACATAGCGCACATCACTGTCCAGCTCTTTATCTGCAATAAACTTCTTGATCTCATCAATGGCGATGGGCTCATCAATATCCCCGCGGGTACATTCATCCTCACAGCTGTGGGGGCAGATACGTCCGCAGACAGCCGGGAAGGGATTTTCCTTTTTGATCAGCTCCAGGGCTTCTTTATATTTTCCTCTGGCCGCCAGCTTGATATATCCCTGCACCGCAATGTGGGCCGGACAGGCTGTCTTACAGGGAGAAGTCCCCTCTTCCGCCACATCCTGCCGGTTCTCGCGGTAATCCATATTCCAGTTCTTTTTGCTCCACACATGGTCTCTGGCTGTGGGTTCCTCTTTCTTTGGAACCGGATTTTTGGCACAGAGTCTCTGTCCCAGCTTCAGGGCATTTGTGGGACAGTTTTCCACACACTGGCCGCAGGCCACACACTCCTCCGGATCCACTTCCGCGGTAAAATTGGAGCGGATGGCATCCGGGGTGCGGAATAAGGTTGCAATACGCATGGAAAAGCAGGAACAACTGCAGCAGTTACAGATTGCCGCTGATTCTCCCAGTCCGTCTGTGGCAGGCATCTCATGCATCAGGCCATTGTCCTCCGCGAATTTGAGGATTTTAAGCACTTCCTCCCGGCTTACCTGGCGGCCTCTTCCCGTCCTGATATAATACTCCGCTCCGGTTCCCATCTGGATACAGATGTCCTTTTCCAAATGACCGCAGCCCTCGCCCAGCACTTTTCTGGACTGGCGGCAGGAACAGTCTGACACACTGAACGTATCATATTTCCGCAGATAATAAGACAGTTTTTCCCAGGGCTGAACTCCGGGCAGATCCTTTATGGCGCTCTCCACAGGAGTCACACGCATCATTGCCATGCCTTCCGGAAAAAGAGGGGCCATAGGCGCGATCCTTTTTCTGGTATACTCCTCAAAAGCCTTGCCGATCTCAGGGTGCGCGGCTAACTGTTCCCGGTTATTTACCATCATTTCCAGCATACCCGGCGCAAAAATGTTGATAAAATACCTGTCCCGTTTATCCTTCTTATCGGTCCAGACCTTAACCACACCTGTGTAGGTAAGCCGGTCCAGAAGCTTTTTGGTCTCCTCCCTACTCTTTCCGCATTTTTCCACAATATACTCAAAGGTACGCGGCTGGCGAAGCCCCATCACCAGGGCCACGTCCGCCATATCATCCGTTACCACGGCATTCAGTGCATAATATTCCGGGGCCTTCTCATCAATCCGGTTCATTGCCCCAGCAACACCGCCCACCATTTTTGCCAGTTTTACAATTTTCGGTCTTAAATTTGCCATATACTAACCCACCCTTTCTATACCATTCTGCAGTTACCCTGTTGTAACAGTTCAGACAGGTCTGCGCATTTACTGCGCTGACCGTATGAAAAAGTAGTACCAGCAGGCATCCGGCTCATCGCGAAGCGATTTTTAATGGCTGGATGCGTAATGGTTCAGCTTGTCTGAACTGTTACACCCTGTTTCTGTTCACAGTCCTTCCATTCAACAGCTCTGTGAAAAATGTTCACGCCTCTTCTCTCCAGGTTTTTACTTCTGCTCTCAGCCAATCTGCCCAGACATCCACACCTTCCCCTGTCTTGGCACTGATGGGGATCACTTTTGCATTAGGATTGCGGAGTCTGATGTTCTCTCTGCACTTTTCCAGATCAAAATCAAAGTAAGGCATCACATCCACCTTGTTGATCAACACCACATCACAGACAGAGAACATCAGCGGATATTTCAGCGGTTTGTCATCCCCCTCCGGAACAGACAGGATCATGGCATTCTTCACAGCCCCTGTATCAAACTCCGCCGGGCAGACCAGATTCCCCACATTCTCCAGCACAGCCAGGTCCACATTCCCAGTCCCCATAGCCGCAAGCCCCTGCCTGGTCATGTCCGCGTCCAGATGGCACATGCCGCCTGTGTGGAGCTGTATCACCTTCACTCCCAGATTTTCTATGGTGCGGGCATCCACATCCGAGTCGATATCCGCCTCCATAACACCGATTCTCATTTCCGCCTTCAATGCCTCAATGGTCCGCTGCAAAGTTGTAGTCTTGCCTGAACCCGGGGAAGACATGAGATTTAAAAGAAACACTTTCTCCTTCTTCAATTCTCTGCGGAGTTCCAAAGCCTGCCTGTCATTATTATCAAAAATGCTCCGCTTTACTTCAATGGTACGGAATTCTCCCATACCCGCATCCCTCCTTTTCGCACTGTTTTATACTATCATCATACTATGCCGGGACTGCTTTTACTATAGACAAAACCGGCAGTTTGTCAAAAATTTTTGATAAACTGCCGGTTCCGTAAACAGGAATCATCCCGTCTTCATAACAAGACTTTCTTTCCTACTTCATAACAAGACATTCTTTCCTATAAAAACAAATACCATATTTCTTTATATTTGAGTATCCGTCTGACCGAAGAGACGCTGCATAGTCCTTCTCCTCAATCTGTAAAAGCGCTTCTTTGCAGGCTGCCTCCATTTTTCCGAAATCACGTGCCACTTTTAGCTCCAGAATCACAGCTCCACCTCTGACGGAGGGTGTTCTCAGAATAATATCTGACCTTCCGGTTCCGCTCTCCCTATTGGAATAGACACTATATTTCTGTGACGTTTTTAAAAGCCCGGTAAGAAAACCGTGATAATAATTCTCCGCATAATCAAAGAAACTGATCGTATCCAATAACTGATCTGAAATAAAACGTCCAATAGTCTCACAGTCTCCGTTCTCCATTGCCGCAAAGAGGGATGACATGTCTGTTTTTCTTATCTTTTTGTCAAACCATGTGAGAATCGTATTTCGGTAAATAGAACGAATCTCAGCATTTGGAATGGATAGATCCAGATATATGATCTCCTGTACCTGTTTTTCCCCTGACTTTTTCAGGTATCCGGTAAAATACAGAAAATTCCACAGATTATCTGCCGACTCACGGATATCACCGTAAGTAATATCCTCATGTACCGGTTTTTCTATGGCCTCCCCGGCTATAAGCTTTTCAATTTCTTCCCGGGTTTCAAAATCCGCTTCCTCCACCAGCTCACGGATAATATGATTGGAGGAAGTGTTAGACCAGTAAGCTTTTGGATACGCGTGGAAATCTATTGTAGCTGTTTTAATATAGTTCACAATACTCCATGGATTATAAATTTCCGCAGAGCCAAACTGATAACCGTCATACCAATGCTTCAGCTCCTCAAACTTACATTCCAGCCCATAATAAGCCAGCATTTCTTTTACTTCACCCTCTGTAAATCCAAAACAGTCAGCATATCCGGGGCTCAGCACGGAAAAAACTTCCAGATTGTTCAGCCCCGTAAAGATACTCTCCCTGCTGATCCTCAGACAACCGGTGATCACTGCAAACTCCAGATTAGGATTCGTCTTCAGCGCTGACTCAAAAAGAGAGCGCATAAATGTGATCATATCATCGTAAAATCCCTCAAAATATGCATTTTCCAAAGGAACGTCGTACTCATCAATCAGTATAATCACGTTTCTGCCGTGATATTTTGCAAGACATCCTGAAAGGAATTCCAGTGCCCTTGCATACTCGATATCCTCTGCCTTCCATTCCATGATCATTTTGAATCGTTTCTTCTCATGCTCCGTCATACTGTCCGTGCCCAGAACATAATCATGTCTGCCAAATTCCGCTGCGATCTCATTTCTCAGACATTTAAAGGCATTCTCATAGGTAGGCTGTTTTGCAGATTTAAGAGAAAGATTGATCACCGGATACTGTCCCTGATGCGACATATATACATCCCCGTATGATGAGATCTTCAAGTTGTCAAATATATAACTATTGTCAATCCTACTCCCGTCATCCCCCATCTCCATTTCAAAAAAACGCCGTAACATACTAAGATTCAACGTCTTACCAAATCTCCGCGGCCTGGTATACAAATTCACGCTGCCAGCCATATCTATCAGCTCTTTGATCATCAATGTTTTATCAACATAATACATATTCCCATCAATCAAACGTTTCATATCCTCATATCCAACCGGTATTCTCTTTCTCACAGAACCACCCCCTTTGCCATTTCCTTTATTATAAATGATTCCCTCCTGATACACAAGGCCCCCTAAACTCCCCACAGTCAGCAATCTGAATTATCCTTACCCCACACCCGTGCCAGGCAGCCCACCTCCCAATGTACAGTTATGACACATTCTATTCCATATCACACTGACCGCCTCATATTTCTTAAAGTAACCTGCTTTTCCCACTTCCGCCTTAAAAAACCAGGGAAGTGCAAAGGGGATGGGTGGGCTGCAGGTGTATATCTGTGGCAGCGAGGTTAAGTGGAAGGTTCTGTGAAATCCACCTCTTACGGAAACTTAGG
>ENA-UAPG01000607-UAPG01000607.1-human-gut-metagenome-genome-assembly--contig:-NODE-607-length-11464-cov-9.579017_pt1 | contig 11464 bp, 9 predicted proteins | sample MGYA00243478_ERZ654573 | MGnify/ENA primary metagenome ERZ654573 (study PRJEB26926, sample SAMN06164711) | human gut metagenome | biome: ENVO:00009003; feature: ENVO:2100002; material: ENVO:00002003... | reverse complement strand
GGGTTTCTTTCTCTTTGGAATCAGAATTGCGAACTCGTTTCGCAATCACCTATTATGAGGTACAGAAATATTACAGCAACCTGGAACATACCATATCCATCGGATGCCTTGCCATGAGTGAGGAATGGTACAACGGCCTGCCGGATGCATACAAAAATATCATTGACGAGGGAATTAAGCAGCAGTCTGAACTTGTCACAAAAAAGAGTTTGGAAATGTATGAATCTTATTTAAAGCAGCTTGAAGATGCGGGCATGGAGGTTACAAAAATTACGGATGAGAACCGTTTGAAGTTCAAAGAGGCGGTAGAACCCATGTATGATGAATACAAGGAAAAGCTGGGGACTGAAATCTTTGATATGGCGCAGGAGTTTAACAAGTAGCCCAGACAGAAGTAAAGGGGGAAGTTTTTTGAAGAAGGCTAAATTTCTTGTTACGATATGGAACAAAATGGAAGAGTATTTTCTTGTTTATTCCCTGATCCTGATGGTGATCCTGGTTTTTATCCAGGTTATTATGAGGTACATATTTAATAATTCCCTGAGCTGGAGCGAGGAGCTGGTCCGCTATATTTTTATATGGCAGATTTGGCTGGGGGCCAGCGTGGGGGCGAAAAATAATGACCATATCAGGATTGAGATATTCAGTAACAAATTAAAGCAAAAACCAAGAGAAGCTTTGGAAATACTTATCAATGGCATGATCTTTGTATTTTACATATTTCTTATCTGGCAGGGGATCATGTATCTGAAGACCGTGATCTCTACAAGCATGACTTCCACGGGTCTGCAGATCCCTTTGTGGATCGTATATATCTCTCTGCCGGTCGGATCAGCGGCTGTGGCTGTCCGCCTTGCCTGCAGGGTGGTGTATGAGATCATGCATTTCGGGCATCTTCCCGTGCAGGAGACATCACAGGCAAAGGGGGTGGAGTAGAGGATGGAAATAGCAGTTTTATTCGGCAGTTTCTTTATCCTGCTGCTTTTAAGTGTTCCGGTGGGACATGCAATCGGAATTTCGGGTTTACTGAGTTTTCTTATCTGTACGGATTATTCGCCCATGGTATTTATTAAAAGTTCCTTATCGGGGACAGATTCCTTTACTCTTTTGGCCGTTCCGTTTTTTATGCTCGCCGGAAATCTCATGGCTACAGGGGGAATCGCAAAGAGGATTGTGAATTTTGCGGACAGCCTTCTCGGATGGCTGACAGGCGGCTTATCTATTGTCACAACAATTGCCTGTATGTTTTTCGGAGCAGTCTCAGGGTCTGCTGTGGCAACAACTTCTGCCATTGGGTCTTTTATGATACCGGAGATGGAGAAAAAGGGATATGACAAAGACTTTTCAGCGGCATTGGCGGCAGCCGCAGGCTCTGTAGGTGTGATCATTCCGCCGTCCGTACCTCTTGTTATTTACGGTGTGGCTGTCAATGCGTCCGTAAAAGACTTGTTTACAGCAGGCATATTGCCGGGGATCATGATGGGCATTGCCATGATCATTGTGTGCGTCATCACCTCCAGAAAACATGGATGGAAAGGTGATGCAAAGCGTCCGGAACTTAAAAAAGTGTGGAAGGCATTTAAAGAAGGCTTTTGGGCACTGCTGATGCCGGTCATCATACTGGGCGGAATCTACAAAGGGATTTTTACGCCGACGGAAGCGTCGGTGGTGTCGGTCGTTTACTGTATCGTTGTCAGTATGTTTGTATACAAAGAGATGGACCTGAAAGGCCTGTATAAAGGATTCCTGGGGATTGTGAATCTTTGCGGCATTACACTGTTTATGATGGGATTTGCCAATGCATTCTCTTATTTTCTTACCATAGAACAGATCCCAAACAGATTGACCGAATTATTTTTGGGAATCAGCCACAATAAATTTGTGATCCTGCTTATGATCAATATCCTGCTTTTGATTGTGGGATGTGTCATTGATAATATTCCGGCCACCATTATTCTTGCACCTATTTTGCTGCCAGTAGTAAAAGCGATTGGGATGAGCCCGATCACCTTTGGTGTGATGTTGACCATGAATCTGGCAATTGGATTTATAACACCGCCGTACGGTATTAATCTCTTTATGGCAACCGCAGTCTCAGGGGTGCCTATGGATGCCATGATGAAGCGGATAGGCGGTCTATTGGTATCGCTTCTGGTGGTGCTGATGCTGATCACTTATGTGCCATGGTTTACATTGGGCTTCCTGAGCTAAGGAAGCCCAAGAGAAAGCGAGGTTGGAAATGCCTTTATTATTACCTGAAGATTATAATACAGTGATCCCTCCTCTCTATAAAGTCCGCCAGGTGTTCGGCAGAGAAACTCTGCCGGACATTGCGGCGGCAATACGAAAAGAGTTTCAAAGAGAAGAGATAAGTGGTAAAATAAAGCCAGGAATGCGGGCAGCTGTGGCAGTGGGGAGCCGTGGTATCCGTAATCTTCCGCTGATCGTAAAAACGGTTTTGGAAGAGCTGGAAAAACTTGGAGCCACACCCTTTATTGTTTCGGCAATGGGCAGCCATGGGGGAGGGACCGAAGAGGGACAGAGGGAAGTTTTGTATGGCTATGGGATCACAGAGGAGGCCATGCATGTTCCGATCATCACCACCACGGATGTTGTATGCCTGGGTGAGATATCAGGCGGGAGAAAGGTGTATTTTGATAAGTCTGCTATGGAAGCGGATGTGATCATACCTGTCAACAGAGTGAAATTACATACGGATTTCGTGTCTGATATACAAAGCGGCCTCTGTAAAATGCTTGTCATCGGTCTGGGGAACCACAGAGGGTGCACAGCGATCCATGAAGCTGATTTTTCCGTTTTCGGAGAGGTGATAAAGGAAGCTGCTGCATGGATTTTAGAAAAGGCACCGGTTGCTTTTGGGATTGCTGTTTTAGAAAATGCTTACGATGAAACCTGTCTGATCGAAGCTGTTCCCGCGGAAACTTTGGTGGAACGGGAAAAAGAACTGGTGAAAATGGCCAGGGACAAGATGCCGGTTTTGATGATCCCGGAAATTGATATCCTCATAGTGGAGGAGATTGGCAAAGATATATCCGGGGCTGGTTTTGACCCTAATATTCTGGGGAAAAGTTATATTCTCAAGGAGTTTGTCCTGCCGGTCCCCAAGATAGACAAAATGGTCCTGCTGGATATTTCCCCTGCCTCCCACGGGAACGGTATTGGGCTGGGGATATTTGATGTTATCACTAAAAAAGTCTTTGCGCAGTTGGATCATGAGGCCATGTATGCGAATGCCATTGCAGTAAAATGTGTAGATGACTGTAAAATTCCACTTATAGCAAAAGACGAGGAGGAAGCAGTTAAGATAGCAGTTAAAATTCTCAGAAATGCCAATAAAGATAACCTCAAAATAGTGAGGATCAAGAATACGATCGAGCTGGAGGAGATAATGGTTTCCCGCGCGCTGCTCGGGCAGGTGGAAGAAAACCCCTGCCTGATTCTGGAAAATAAATCATGATATGAGGAGGCCGAGATGAAGGTCAGAGAAAATTTTTGGGAAACGATCCGATATGGAAAGCCGGATGCGCTGATAAATGAATGGGAAGCGTTTTCTTTTATATCGGACCCTGTTACAGCATACATGTCTGTGGCTGAAAGGGGAAAAACAAAGAAAAACCCATGGGGAGTGACAGTTTACTGGGGAGAGGACGAACCCGGTTCTATGCCTTTGATCAATGAAGAAACAAAAGTATGCAAAGACATCTGCAAATGGAAGGAATATGTGAAAGTACCGGACATCCGAAAGGTTCCCATGGACTGGAACAGAGCCTGGGAAGATACCCGGAGAATCCGGGAAGAGGGAAAGCTGACAATGGCGATGATGGCGTCCGGCCTGTTTGAACAGTGCCATGCCTTAATGGGATTTGAGGATGTTTTTATTGCCATGATGGAGGAGCCGGAGGCAATGCATGAACTGCTTGACTGTATTATGGACTTTAAGCTGACCTGGTGCCATATGCTGGTGGAAAACTGTAAGCCGGACGCAGTCCTCTTTCATGATGACTGGGGGTCCAAGAAGAGTCTTTTTGTCAGCAGAGATACATGGATAGAATTTTTTAAGGAGAGATACAGAAAAATTTACGGATATCTGAAAGAGAATGGGGTACTGGTGGTACATCATGCAGACTGTTACTGTGAAACCATAGCAGAAGATATGGCGGAGATTGGCATTGATGTGTGGCAGGGGGTAACTCCCGAGAATAATATCCCAAAGATGCAAGAGCACCTCAAAGGGAAAATGGCTTTCATGGGCGGACTGGATGCAGCGGTGATCGATGTGCCGGACTTTAATGAGGATATTGTAAGACGGGAAGTAAGAAGGGCCTGTGAGGAATATGTGCCCCAAGGAGGATTCATACCCTGCCTCACTTACGGTGGGGATGACGGCAGCATTTATCCGGCAGTGGATAAGATCGTTCAGGATGAAATTGCAAAGTGGAGTCAGACATATTTCCACATATAATGACGAGGAAATTAAATGGTGTGTCAAGAATGCGGCTTGACGGAGCAGCATAAATGATGCTAAACTTATCCTAGTCTAAAAGCAGGTGGAGGAATATGGAAGTCAGTAATTTTGTAAAGAAGGGAAGTACCAGAAATCGTACGGAGATAGCTTATGATAAGATAAAAGATTCCATATGCAGTGGTGCGATCAAGCCGGGAGAAATTCTCAGTGAGTCCCAAATCGCGGCAGAACTGGATATGAGCCGGACCCCTGTCCGGGAAGCGCTTCGGATACTTGCCAGCGAAGATTTGGTAGTGATAAAAAACGGCATTGGTGCCTATGTGACAGAGATTTCAGAGAAAGGGACGAAGGATTTATTTGCCGTCCGGAAACCTCTTGAGATATTGGCATCCAAGTCAGCGATACATAACATAACAAAAGAGGAATTCGGGCAGATGGAAGAAATATTCCAAAAGCTCCGGGTGTTGGATGAATTAGGGGCGCGGGTGGATAAAAAGATGTTCACAGACATGGATTGGGCGCTGCATGATCTGATCATTGAAAAATGTGATAATCAGTATGTAAAAAATATTATGGCAAATATCAATGCAAATATTAAAAGGCTCCAGATATCATCTTTCTACGCGCTGAATGATATGCAGGAAAGCACGGCGCAGCATCTCAGGATATTACGTCTCCTTGAGAAAAAGGAAGAAGATGCATTGGAGAAAGCGCTGGCGGACCATGTGGAATGGTCTCTGCGGGTGTTACTCAGAACCTAAAATCCGATCACGAAATAAGGCTTTCTATGATATAACATCCATCATAGAAAGCCTTTTATGATCCATATAAAGATCAAATGAAATCCTTGTCAAAGTTGTCAAAGGCAGGCTCCACATAATCTTTGATAAAAGCCATCCGGTCTTTAACATTCTTCGTAAAAAGAGAAGCAATGGAAACCACCATCTCTCTGTGCGTATTCACATAAATAACATTTCCCCCATCTCCCATGGCAGAAAATCCCTGCTCCGTATCCCCGGATATCCACCATAAATATCCATAGGGAAGATTGCATTTTTCCCATCGGCTGTGTTCTTTTGTGCTCTCCTCTATCCAGCTTTTTGAGACAATCTGTTTTCCGTTCCACACCCCGCCATTTAAGTATAACTGTCCTATTTTCGCCATATCCACAGGTGAGAGCGAAAGTCCCCAGCCTCCTGTATGGTTCCCGGCCGGGTCGGAGGCCCAGCCGCTTAAATCTGTGGACGTATTGAATGCCATCTGCTCCTCTTTACTTTGAAACGTTAAACTGCGCGCAACGGTAATTCCCAGGGGAGAAAATAAATTCTCTGACGCGAGATCAAATACAGACCGGCCGGTGGAATTGGCAAGGATGCCGGATAAGATATCGGGTCCGATAAGGGGAGTATAACGAAAGTCTCCAATCTGCCCCCGGCCTCCCAACAGATCGAGCGTGAATTTGACGAAATTGTCACTGGTAAAATATTTTGTATAAGGCGCAGACTTATATTTGTAAGGCGCTGTCATGGTCAGCAGATGTTCCAGTGTAATATCCTGTATGGTTTTTTCTCCTTTTTTCACAGTGTAGTCCGGGAAGAAATCCAGTACTTTTTGACTGACACTTTTGATATATCCCCGGTCCATGGCAATTCCGATCAAGACTGAAAGGATACTTTTTGTAACGGAGTACACATGTATACGGCTGTCAGCCGTGCATCCGTTAAAATACTTCTCATATAAGGTTTCTCCGTTTTTTAGGACAACCATACCCGCAATATTGCTGTGATCTTTGTCTATGATATTTTCCAGTTCTGTTATCTTTTCCTGATTCATTCGGTGTTCTCCTTAATGGTTTGTTTTTCTGCCCCGGACTTATAAAGTCTTCTTTTTGACAGGATAATATATTTCGGTGATCAGCTCATTTTCCGATGCAGCCCGGGAGGGATCTGTGATATACACTTCATAAAGAAGGCTGCTTCCTTCATACCCCTCTTTTTCTGCCCATTCCCTCTGCTTGGCATATACAGAGGGCAGTTCTGTGTAGGAGCCGTGCAGGACGGTCTTTATACACAGACCGGGGCAGAAATCTCTGGTTCCCGTGGCGTATTCCTTCACCGGGACAGCAAATTCCGTATCCAGACCAAAGGGGCTGAATTCTTTACTGTGGAAGAGGACCATGGGAGGAGCTGTCGGCGTCAGCCTTTTATCCTTTATCTTTTTAAATAATTGTCCGTAGCACTTTCCATATTCTTCGGGAAATTCATACTCGTGTACCATTTTGCGAATAGATAAAAGATACATTTCAGGTACTTCCGTAAGCCGGATATTAATGTTTTCCATATAAGACATAATGGAGTTTCCCTGTTTTAAGTTGGAGATATCCTGATTGAGCTGCTCCAGTGTCTTTTGGTATTCCCGCACCTGTTTTTCGATTTCTCTTTCTTTTTTCATAAGTGCCAGACAAAGTGCCTCGTCCCGTAATCCTTCTGTGTTTCGTATGGTTTTAATTTCCTCGAGAGAAAAATTATAGGATTTCAGACGATTGATAAACAGCATGGTTTCCAGCTGCTCTATAGAATAATAGCGATATCCGTTTTCCGGATCGATCTGCTCAGGGTGGATCAGCCCGATCTCCGCATAGTAGCGGAGCGTCTTAGCAGATACCTTGCATATATTTGAAAATTCACCGATAGTTAACAATGGCAGCCCTCCCTTTCGTGTTTCTTGCTTTATCTTACACCTTGCCCTAAGGGAAAGGTCAATCACCATTTTCAGGAAAAGATGAAAGGATCAATGTTCCAAAGATTTTCGGAGGTATCTGGCTGTAATGGTGTCCGCGCTGTCTGCCATTTCCTGAGGAGTACCGGTAAAGACTACCCGGCCTCCGGCAGTTCCGCCGTCAGGTCCCACATCTATGATATGATCCGCCTGTTTCATAACATCCAGATTATGTTCGATCACAATGACCGTGCTGCCCCGCTTCACAAATCCGTCCAAAAGCCTCATGATATTTTTTACATCTGAGGCGTGCAGTCCTGTTGTGGGCTCGTCCAGAAGGTAGATATTCCCTTTTTTGTCCAGGTATTTTGCCAGTTTCACCCTCTGGCGTTCACCTCCGGAGAGTGTGGAGAGAGGCTGTCCGAGAGTCAGATAGGAAAGTCCCACCTCAATCATGGCCCTAAGTTGTTTGTGGATCTTTTTGTTTTCCCGGAAGAATTCCGCAGCTTCCTCAGCAGTCATGTTCAGGATGTCTAAAATATTTTTACCTTTAAACCGGTAAGACAATGCTTCTCCGCTGTACCGGCTGCCCTCACAGACTTCGCACACCGTGGTGACAGGGTCCATAAAGACCAGTTCTGTTACCACAATCCCCTTTCCTTTGCAGGCAGGGCAGGCGCCTTTGCTGTTAAAGGAAAAGAGGGAGGCGTCCACTGCGTTTTCTGCTGCCAGCAGTTTGCGGATATCGTCAAAGAAGCCCAAAAACGTTGCCGGTGTGGAACGACCGGTGGCTGTGATAGGAGACTGGTCCACCAGGACCACCCGGTCCGCATACTGCTGTGCAAACACATCACGGATCAGGCTGGACTTGCCGGAGCCGGCCACACCGGTGACAACAGTCAGCACATTGGTGGGGATATCAACAGAGACTTGTTTCAGATTGTGAATGTCTGCGTTTCTTACCGGCAGGAACTGGCTGGCTTTTCTGGGGTTTGGCTTGATGGGGATATATTCCAGCATGGCGTTCCCCGTCAGTGTTTTAGAGTGGAGCAGCCCTTCATAGCTGCCCTGATACAAAATCTGTCCGCCGTTTCTGCCTGCCAGAGGACCTACATCGATCACCTCATCCGCAATGGAGATAACATCCTTGTCATGCTCCACCACAAGGACGGTGTTTCCTTTATTCCGCAGGCTCTGCAGCAGTTTAGTCATACGGTGGACATCCCGTGGATGCATACCGGTACTCGGCTCATCAAAAATGTAAGTCATGCCTGTGAGGGAGCTGCCCATATAGCGGACCAGTTTCAGACGCTGTGCCTCCCCTCCTGACAGGGTAGTGGATTCCCGGTTCATGCTGAGATAGGGCAGTCCGATATCGATCATGCGGGTCAGGGAAGACGTCAGGGTGTTGACGATAGTCTGCCCTCTGGGATCGGTGATCTCCTGCAGGATAGTGCAGAGTTTTGTGAATTCCATATCACACATTTCGTCAATGCGGTATCCGTTCACCCGGCAGGAGAGTGCGGCTTTATTCAGCCGCTTTCCACGGCAGACAGGGCATTCCCGCTCTTTTACCAGTTTCTTCAGACGGAGAAGGGAGCGGTCACTGGAGTTTGACAGATCCCGTTTGATAAGAAGCCGGTTCAGGTGATTGTAAATCCCCTCTATCTTTTTATCCACCTGTTCCTGGCCTCGTTCATATGCGCCATAAAGCAGAAGATTTCTCTCTTTTTCAGAGTAGTCCTGCCATTTTTTATCCAGATCAAACAGCCCGCTCTGGGTATATTGTTTCCAATACCAATTCCCTGCATGGAATGCGGGAAGTTCTACCATACTTTCATTCCAGCTTTTATCCGGAGCCAGGACCTGATCCATATCCAAATCCAGGATCTTGCCGATACCGGAGCATTCCGGACACATTCCGTTGGGATCATTAAAGGAGAAGTAGGACGCTGTCCCCACGTAAGGTTCTCCGATCCGGGAAAAGAGCAGACGCAGGGCGGAATACATGTCACTGATAGTCCCAACTGTGGACCGGGCGTTTCCGCCCAGTCTTGACTGGTCTATAATGACAGATGCGGTGAGATTATCTATAAAATCCACCCTCGGTTTTTTGTATTTGGGCAGTCTGCCGCGGATAAATGCCGTGTAGGTCTCATTCATCTGCCTCTGGCTTTCGGCTGCTATGGTATCAAATACAATACTGGACTTGCCGGAACCGGAAACACCTGTAAAGACAACGATTTTTTCTTTGGGTATCTCTAAAGATACATTTTTTAAGTTATTCTGCTTCAGACCCTGGATGATGATTTTTTCTTTATGAGACATGATGTTCCTCACTTTCTTTTTGAAGTAACGTAACTGTTCCGTGCCCTCACGGTTACGAAATATCATCCATTATAACAGTATATAAAATAAATGTCCTGACTTTTTTTGCTCTTTTATGCCAAGAGCGGTCCGGTCAGATTAGGACGCCATCCTGTACGGTGATCATGCGGCTGCTGCATTTGGCAGCCTCCGGTGAATGGGTCACCATGATGATAGTCTGTCCGCTCCTGCGGTTGATGTCACAGAGCAGGTTCATGATCTCTGTCCCTGTTTTGCTGTCCAGATTTCCCGTAGGTTCATCTGCAAAAAGGATTTCAGGACTGCCGATCAGTGCGCGGGCGATGGCTACCCGCTGCTGCTGGCCGCCGGATAATTCCCTGGGGGTATGTCTGCGCCGGTCTGACAGTCCGGTGACCTCCAGAATCCGGCTTAGCTGTTCCCGGTGATCTTTTGTTTTTTTGCCGTCCAGAAGCAGCGGCAGCATAATATTTTCTTCCACGTTCAGATTGGGAATGAGATTGTAGAACTGAAAGACAAACCCTATTTTTTGTCTTCGTATCCGGCTCATTTTTTCATCGTCAAAACCGGAGATGTCCGTTCCGTTTAGAAAAACATGGCCGCTGGTAGGCGCGTCCAGTCCCCCAAGGATGTAAAGCAGTGTGCTTTTTCCAGAGCCGGACGGCCCCATAATGGATACAAATTCCCCTCGGTTTACACGCAGGGAGATATCGTTCAGTACCCTTGTGACCGTATCTCCCATGGAGAAATCTTTCATAAGGTGTCTGCCCTCAATGGCAGCGTGGCTGGTTATCTGTTTCATTTCATATCCTCCTGTTAAAGTATTATTCGCATTTGATCTCTTCCACCAGTTTCATTCGTCTGCTCTTGAAAATGGGAACAACTGAGCCGATCAGGGTAATGACAATGCCCATTGCCCCGGAGAGCAGGAACGTTTCTGCAGTTAGTTCCGGCGCCATGGAAATTTTGGGCCCGGCTACTAAAAAGATGGTCTGTATTTCCATATATGAGACAAGGACAGCGGTCACAGAACCGATCAGGCCGGAAGTAAACCCCTCCGCAAGTGTCATTTTTATATTTTGGCGGTTACTCAGCCCAACGGATTTATACATGGCGGTGGTGCGCCGTTTTTGAATATAGTTGATCAGCAGATTATTGATGATTCCCACAGCTGCCAACAGTAAAATAAAATACGTCATGCTGTGCATAGGCTGTAAAAAAGTGCCCACAGTGGACAGGGCATCTTTGTTGAATTCGTCTACCGTGCGGCTCCAGTTTGGAGTTTCGCCGAACATGCTGCGGATCTGCACCATGACAGCATCCGGGTCTAAAGCGGTATAGGCTAGAAAGTCATATGCCCGGGCACCGAAATCAGAGACCGCGCAGGCGGAGGGAATGACTGCCTGGTTGTCTGTGGCCCGGGATTTAAAACTGCCGGCCACCCGGTATGGGGACTGGTCGGTACCGTTTGACAGAGTAAGTGTATCTCCCGGGGAAATCCCGTTTTCTTCCATATAGTTTTCACTGAGAAGGATAACATGCTCTTCATTGCGGAAGGAGGAGAGTGCCTGGGATCTTTCTTCTGTGTCCGTGTAATGGAGCGCGAACATAGAGTTGTACCGATCCAGGTTATCGGTTGCTTCCAGGCGGCTGAACGTGGTGCCGCCTGCCTGGATCTGGTTATCAAAGACATGGACAGGGAGCACTTTCTCAACGCCATCCAGTTCTTTTACCTGCTCTACGAATTCCGGTTCCATATGCCCATCGGCGAATCCCTGAAGTTCAGCGCCGTTGAACACGTCACTGACATAAGTGGTAACAAAATCTCCGACAACCGTGATAGCGATAACAGCGGATATGCTGATAAAGAGCAGGGTGATATTTTGCGTAATGTTTTTATTGCCGCGCATATTG
>ENA-UAPG01000602-UAPG01000602.1-human-gut-metagenome-genome-assembly--contig:-NODE-602-length-11547-cov-10.467630_pt1 | contig 11547 bp, 7 predicted proteins | sample MGYA00243478_ERZ654573 | MGnify/ENA primary metagenome ERZ654573 (study PRJEB26926, sample SAMN06164711) | human gut metagenome | biome: ENVO:00009003; feature: ENVO:2100002; material: ENVO:00002003... | reverse complement strand
CATTTTGCCCGGAGGACTTTTCTATTTCTATATAACAAAACAGCCGGCGTACCGTTTGAAACGATGCGTCGGCCGTATATTATACTGCTGCTTTTTTATTAAATATTTTATTGATAACAAATACCACGATAACCAGCGCCGCAACGGCAAATCCAAGGGAAGCAGCGCTTTTCGTCGCCCCTGCGATAATAAAAGCAATGAGAGCGATCACACCGTTCACCAGCGCGTAGGGAAGCTGGGTCCTTACATGTTCAACCAGATCACATTCTGCACCTGTGGAGGACAGAATGGTGGTATCAGAGATCGGGGAGCAGTGATCTCCGAACAGGCCGCCGGAGAGAACCGCACCCACCGCTATGGCAAACGGTATGGAGAATGCCTGGGCCATCGGTATGGCAAGAGGCATCATAATTGCGAAGGTTCCCCAGGAGCTGCCTGTGGAGAAGGACACAAATGCCCCAAACAGGAAGATAGCCGCAGGAACCAGCGCTGCGGAAAAGCTCATGGATTTCAGCACATCCACAATGAACTGTGCCGTACCCAGCTCACTGATCATGCTTCCCAGAGACCAGGCAAGGATCAGGGTGATGGCCACGTCCGTCATGCCTTTCATACCGCCCACATATACTTTGAAGGTCTCACTGAAGTTCATAACCTTAAAGAGGCATATCATAAGGATCAGTACCAATGCCCCAAAAAAGTATCCCATGGTAAGCGCAACCCTGAATTCATTGCCGTCCACTTTTTTAAAGGGAAATCCCAATGGCGCCAGCGTAGCAAATAATGTTACGAATACAACTACAATAGGAAGGATCACCATAATGGGTTTTGCGTTCTTTTTGGAATATGCTCCGGTGTTCTCCTCTTTCTCCACATGTTCTTCAAAGCTGTAATCCGCCTTTTCTTTTTCAGCCTTTTGTTCTGCTTTTTTCATCTGGAAAAAGTCTATTTTTGTAAAGGCTATGAGCGGAATCATGAGGATTGCCAGGATGGCGTAGATCTGGAAGGGAATTGCCCGGACAAATGTAGTGTAATCCGATGCTTTTACCCCCAGGTTATCAAACTCTGATTGGATAAGCCCCATAATGTATACACCCCAGCCGATAAAAGGAATCAAAATAGCCACCGGTGAGGACGTGGAGTCCAGGATCCAGGCCAGTTTTTCCCTGGAAATCTTCAGTTTGTCAAACAGAGGCCGAAACACAGGCCCTACCAGAAGCGGGGTACCCAAATCCGAAAAGAAAATAATGATGCCCCCGGCCCAGGCGCAGAGCTGTGCTTTCAGCTTTGTGTTCACATAGCGGTATGCACTCTGTCCAAAAGCCTGTGCCCCTCCTGACTTTTCCATGAGTTTGATAAATCCGCCGATAAAAACAACAAGTACGATCACACCTGCGTTATAGCTGTCTGTAAGCTGCACGAATAAATAATCACCAATCATGGATTTCACAGCCAAAAACGGATTACCATGGCTGAAGATCAATACACCGGTAAGCCCTCCGCAGAAAAGGGAAAGAATCACATTTCGGCTTTTGATCGCCAGGATAACGGCTATGACAGGCGGCAGTAAACTTAAAATACCGTAATTCATAGGTTTCCTCCCAATAATAATATTTTCACATAAGAAAAGGCCTTGGCTGGATATTTTTAAACAGCCACGGTCCTGTATTACCGTCCCGCCCGGGGACAGTCCATGAGTAATATTACAATATTCTGAATAAATTTACAAGAAATTTATTTTATATCTGCCCCGCAGTGTCTGAAAATTGAGTTCGGCAAACGGCGCGTCACTATTTGCCGGAATGACTTTTCAGACACATGCTGGCTTAGACGGATCAATCCTCTGAAATCTCTTCCAGATTTTTTCTAAGCTCTATCATCTTATCACGCAGCTCTGCTGCCATCTCGAAATTCAAATCTGCTGCTGCTGCCCGCATCTGTTTTTCTACATCCTGAATCAGCTTCTTCAGCTCTTTCTTGTTCATGGACTCCGGGTCTTTCATCAGCTTGTTCTCCGTCTCTGCCACACTCTTGGAGATGCTGATCAGATCACGTACCGCCTTCCTGATCGTCTGCGGTGTGATGCCGTGGGCTTCGTTGTACTCCTGCTGCAGCTTACGGCGGCGCATGGTCTCGTCAATGGCAAGCCGCATGGAATCTGTTATTTTATCACCATACATGATCACACGCCCATCTGCGTTACGGGCCGCACGTCCAATGGTCTGGATCAGGGATGTCTCAGATCGCAGGAAGCCTTCTTTATCCGCGTCCAGTATCGCCACAAGGGTGATCTCCGGGATATCCAAACCTTCACGGAGGAGGTTGATCCCTACCAGAACATCAAACACATTTAAGCGCATATCACGGATGATCTGTGTACGTTCCAGGGTGTCGATATCTGAATGCAGGTATTTAATACGGATACCCAGTTCTTTCATATAGTCCGTCAGGTCCTCTGCCATCCGCTTGGTCAGGGTGGTTATAAGAACCTTATTGCCTTTTTCCACCTCTTTGTTGACTTCCCCCACAAGGTCGTCGATCTGTCCCGCAACAGGGCGCACCTCCACCATGGGGTCCAGAAGTCCTGTGGGCCGGATGATCTGCTCTGCGCGCAGCAGTTCATGATTTGCCTCATAGTCTCCTGGCGTGGCAGATACAAACATGATCTGGTCTATTTTGTTCTCAAACTCCTCAAAATTCAGAGGTCGGTTATCAAGGGCTGACGGCAGGCGGAAACCGTAGTCAACCAGTGTGCTCTTCCTGGAGCGGTCACCTGCGTACATACCTCGTATCTGAGGAATGGTCTTGTGGGATTCATCCACAATGATCAGATAGTCATCCCCGAAATAGTCCATGAGGGTATAGGGCGCCTCCCCCGGTTCCAGACCGGATAAATGGCGGGAATAGTTCTCGATCCCCGAACAGAATCCCGTCTCTTTCAGCATTTCTATATCAAAGTTGGTCCTCTCGGAAATCCTCTGTGCTTCCAGCAGTTTGTCCTCACTGCGGAAATAGTCCACCCGCTCTTTTAACTCCTCCTCAATATTCACAGCCGCCTTCCGTATCTGCTCAATGGGAACTACATAGTGGGAGGCAGGGAAAATGGCAATGTGATTGAGCTGGGACTTGATCTCGCCGGTCAGGGTGTCAATCTGTGTGATCCTGTCGATCTCATCCCCGAAAAATTCCACCCGCACTGCCATGTCTGTATAATCCGCCGGAAAGATCTCCAGCACATCCCCGCGCACGCGGAAGGTACCGCGGTGAAAGTCCATGTCATTTCTGTCATACTGGATGTCGATCAGCTCCCGCACCACGTCATCCCTGTCCTTTTCCATACCCGGACGGAGGGAGATGATCATGTTCTGGTAATCCTTGGGGCTTCCAATGCCGTAGATGCAGGAAACACTGGAAATAATGATAACATCCTTCCGCTCACTCAGGGAGGATGTAGCGGAGAGACGGAGCTTGTCGATCTCATCGTTGACTGAGGAGTCTTTTGCTATATAGGTGTCGGATGAGGGGACGTAGGCTTCGGGCTGGTAGTAGTCGTAATAGGAGACGAAGTATTCCACCGCATTGTTGGGAAAGAATTCTTTAAACTCTCCGTAGAGCTGGGCAGCCAGCGTTTTATTATGTGCTATAATAAGCGTTGGCTTGTTTAATTCTGCGATTACATTTGCCATAGTAAAAGTCTTTCCAGAGCCTGTAACCCCTAGTAAAGTCTGGCATTGATTGCCTTCTTTGAAACCTTTTACAAGAGCGTCAATGGCCTGGGGCTGGTCGCCGGTCGGCTGGTATTCCGAGTGTAGTCTAAACTCCATAATATATTTTTACCTCCGTGGTGACCCATTAAAAGTTCCCGGGAACTTTTGTCATCTTGCCAATAAAGGTCACCCAAAACTGTTTTTAGATGCGCAGCAATACCCGATAACACCTTGTAGAAATGGTATCACTTAAAGATAATAAAAATTATATCATAGACAATTAGAAAAGTATAGGCAAATGCGGAACATTTGTTCTTTTTCATCTCTGATACCCGCTTATAACATAATTTTGGAAAAATATTTCAAACGCACTTAGATCCGGTACATTTTAATTTTATATTTCCCAATAAAGTTACTATGCTTTGCCGTTAAGGTATATGTGTCCGTACAATTTAAAGTAATAAATGTTTTCAGTTTCTTTGCCTGATCCAGTTCATACACTATATTGCCTTCTGAATCATGTAAAACTATGTGTAATTCACCTTCTTCTATGTCAGAAGTAAATAAGAATCTTATCCTGTCACCAGCTTTTCCGAAAAAAGAAATTTCAGAGTCGGAAGTTGTCTGTTCCGAATAGCTGTGATTCATATTTCCCAATCTTTTGCAAGCGTCCTAAATCAAAATTATCCGGCCATATCTGTATACAGAATAACAGACAGTACTTAAAATTTACCCCTTAATATTCTTAATATTCTTAATATTTTTTAAATATTCCATTCCGTATTTCCCATTCAGTCTGCCTCATGTGGTTTCTGGGTGTTTCTCCTGTCTCTTGCACCATTTACTAAGAACTAAAAATCTGAAAATGACTCCTCTTTACATTCTTGCAATATATAAAGAAAATCCAAACCCAAAAGTCCCGGCCGGAAAACATTCTATTTTGTAGAACACTCTCCTGCCGGGGCAAAGCAATATGACTCCTGGCTGTCTGAATATTTACTTATACCTCTTTTCCCACCTCAAATCCTGATTCGTTTACTGATAGCCTCTGTGCCCAGTTTCCCCTCGGCACTCCCAAAAGTTCCACAGTTAGTTCCATCTTTTTTACTTCTTTCTATTATCTTATTGCCCATACCCGCAAAAGTTGAACTCCTTCCATCCATTTCTGCCAGTACAGTCGAACAAAACGTGCCTTCTCTCTTTTTGTATACAAGAAAATCGGCTCATTCCACGCCATTGTACGAGGTGTGTAATTTTTTGAATCAGAAGAAAGATATACTGTAATCTCTTTTGGCTGCTGCTCTCCTTTCAGACATACTTCTATTGTTGCAAATTCTTTTTCTCCTTCCAGATCCAGTTCCACCCAAGCCTCGTCTTCCTCTTGAGGCACCCAATACTGATCTGCACTATTCGCAACGCAATATGCCTCATGTCTTTTTCTGCTGCTGCTTGCAAATACCGGACGTTTTTCCGATAACTCATACACTATTTCCATTTTGGGCGCAGGTGTCAGATAAGGCGGCCGCACCATTGGTACCTGCGGCCTTGTACAGAATTCACCTTTTGCCTTCAGACATATCCTTACTGACTCAAGCCCATCTGCACGCGCTTCTATCACATTTTTTCCTCCAAAATAACTACGAAATTCAATAGCAGCCTGGCCATCCAAAAAACTATTCTCCTCCGGTGTGAAAGTGATACTTTGCCCAGTTGGAAAAATCCCATCTCCTTCCACGACCTCTAATATCACTGGCAACTCGTTAGAAATTCTTTTTCCTTCTTTATTACAAAGCCAAACATGAATCCACACATCCTCCTGTCCATTCGCCAAAAATTCGGTTCGGTCTCCATGCAATTCCAAATGATCCGCAACACCTTCTTTTGCTATTTCGGGAGCTGGCATTCCTAATAATTCCTGCCTATACCAGTACCAAGTATTCAAGGGAAGCCTGTAATAATCAATCATTCCCATTGCTCCCATTCCACCTAAAATGCTCCCATGATGAAAAGCACACCATAATGCTTTTCCGCTACGCCAAGGATAATCCTTTTCTACACCATCACGAAAATTAGGAGTGAATGTTCCCGGACGATATCCATACATACTGCCATATTCAGATACAAAACTAGGAAATCCCGGGTTAATATAAAGGCTCGCCCCATCCCCATTATATCCCGCCACATCTCCAAGCACATCAAATCCGTCCCTCTGTGCGCCTCCTACTGCCGCTTTTCTGGACGGATCCAATTCATGCACACGATTCACCAATTTTTTCACCAAATTTTTGGTCTGATTCATAACCGCTTTATCTGTAAAAAACGGTTCATTTGATACACTCCAAATAATCACAGACGGATGGTTTCTATTTATAAGAATCATTTCTTCTAAAGCACGGAAACAACTTTTCTCAAACGGCTCCTGATCCTCTTCATGAATCGGATAGGCGCTGCTCGTCCAATATCCCTCTTCCTTTAGTCCTCCAGTTCCCCAGAAACACAATTCAGACCAAAACAGAATTCCAATTCTATCACATTCCTCCGCAAAAAATGGATGATGCGGGTAATGTGACCCTCTGATAAAATTCATACCGCAATCTTTTACCATTTGAATATCTCTTGTAATTCCACTTCGTGTCACTGCATCAGCCCAGCCTGCGTGATCCTGATGTACATTTGCCCCCCATATTTTATAAGGTTTTCCATTTAAATAAAATCCTGTATCTTTATCAAATCTAAGAGTACGTATTCCAAATACAGTACTATATTCATCTGTTTTTTCTCCATTCAAAAATATCTCACTAACCATTTTATAAAGATTGGGGGTTTCTGGTGACCACAAAAAAGGATTTTCTATCTCAAATTTTGCTAAAACCGTCTGTACATTTGCTTTTTCCAATTTTTTAACAAAATTCAAAATCTCAGTTTCACCCTGAAAAATTCTATTTATAATACATCCATTTTGTATCTCTTTCTCTGAATATACTGTCACTTCCGCACTCATCAAAGCTCTTTTTTCTTCCAATTTCTCCGTCTGTACAAACGTCCCCATCCACTCAACACAAGTGCGTTCAGTCAAAATCAAAAATACATCTCTATAAATTCCTCCATTAAACTGATGTTCTCCTGCTCTCGGAGCAAGCCTTGCATTCCAATTATTATTAACTCGTACTAAAAGTTCATTTTTTCCTGCTCTGCATCGATCTGTAAGCTCAACAACAAAAGATGTATATCCGCCCTCATGTTTCCCTACAAATTGCTCATTCAAATAAATTTCTGCACATTGAAAAACGCCCAAAAACTCCAAATATATTCGTTTCTTTAGATTCTCTTCGGAAATATATAGTTCTCTATAGTAACACCCATATCCCACATAAAATTCATTTTCCATAAAATAAGGTATCCCAAAAGAATGTGGCAATCCAACATCCGACCAATCTTTCTTATCTAATGTCTCATCCTGTTCCCGATATCCATAAACAAATTTCCAACCGCAATTTAGTAGTAATTTTTTCCTTAATTCCCTCTTTTCTAACCCTTCCATGTCCTTCCTCACTTCTTTATATAAAAAATACCAACATATGGCTGTATCATACACTCCTTAAAACAGGTATCACTTTTTGTATTCCAAAAAATGATACCTGTTTTTTATTCTATTATTTTTAGACTACTTCTGATTTTCCATATATTTATCGTAATAAGTCTGATAAATCTCTATGAACTTCTCTACACCCATTGTTTTTAACTTTTCAATGTATGCATCCCAGTCTTTTTCTATATTAAGTTCACCTGTTATAAACTGAACCATAGATTGATCCACATAGCCGCCAATTGTAATTGTGCCTTCAGAAATTGTCTGTGCATCCTGTCCTTCAAAAACAAGATTTGGAACAATAGATTCATCCTTGGGAGAATATGGCTCATATTTTTCTGCTGCTTCCCAGAATATATATTCTCCATCTAATTCTGGATTTTCAACCAACTGCCCACCTCTGTAATCAGCTGTTCTGCTGCCTATCATTGCATCTGACAGCCAGTAGCTATGGTCTCCATACGCCTGCTTGTAGCCATTGCCAACCCAGTCATAATCTTCAGCAATCTTATGCTGTGCGTATTTTGCAGTACCTCCGTCAAGTGCAGTACCTTCATCTACATAATCCCAACCAAGTCCCTGTGGTCCAAATGATTGTACCCGTGTGCCTTCTTCAGAAGCCAAGAAATCAAATAACGCCACTGCTACCTCTGGATATTTGCAGTTTGCAGAAACAGCTCCCATACAAGAAGAAAAATAATCTGTCAAAGATTTGGCTGCCAGTCTCACACCATCCGGCCCTTCTACCGGTTCAAAAATAGCCCAATCCTGCCATTTACCTGGTTTATTTGCCCAGAAGTTTTTACCATCCACATTTACACCACCGCCTGCATAAAGTGCTACAATATTCTCTTCGTTGTCTAAGGATGCAGTAAACTGTGTCTCATCTTGAGTAAATGTCTGGCTATCCAGAAGACCTTCAGAATATAATCTGTTCATATATGCCAGTGCATCTCTATACTCTTCCTTCATTACCTGATACTCGATCTTACCGTCTTCGCCTACTACAAGTCCTGCACCTGGAGTCGGATTTGTATTGCTAAGCGGTTTATTACACTGAATAAATGCATTTGTAAGCCATACCGTCGGATCCGTTGACCACCCTCCAACAAAACCAGTCATTGGAATTTCATCTGCTTTTCCGTTTCCATTCGGATCTTCTGTCTTAACCTTTTTCATATACTCATATAATTCTTCTGTGGTTTCCGGCATTTTACCACCATTAAGTTTATCTACCCATGGTTTGTAAATCCACATACGATTCTGGTACATACAATGAAAACATTCATTAGAATCACCATACGTATAAATATGTTCATCTGCCATTGTGATATCAGCTTTTCTGGTTGGACATTTTTCATTTAACGCATTCCAGTTTGGTGCTTCTGCTAAGTAATCATCAAGTGGAAGCAGCAATCCCTGTGATCCATAAGACATCACTTCAGATTTTGTCCAATGTGTTGCCAGAAAAATATCTGGTATGGAATCTGGATCTGTCATAATCAGATTTAACTTTGTTTTTGCATCATCTCCATCTAAGTCATAGACAAAATTCAGCTTAATATTTGTTTCCTCTTCTATCCAATCTGTTACATAGTTATTAGAATAAAATCCACCGCCTCCGCCGGTTCCGTATACAAATACATCAAGCTCCAATTTTTCCTCCAATGGAAAACTAACATCACTTACGGATTTACGTTCAGAGGAATCATCTCCTCCCTTTCCTTTCTCTTTGTTCCCGGAACATCCAGTGGTCATTACTACCGACATTGCCGCTACCACTGTCCATGCTGCTGCTTTTTTGATTAACATTTTTTTCTTCATTACTAACCTCCATAATGTTTTTATATAAACCATTGTTTATATCCTTTTCATTTGTTTCTGCTTATCCTTTTACTGATCCAATCATCACGCCTTTTACAAAATACTTCTGAATAAATGGATATAGAATCAGTAATGGCAAACTACTGATAATAATTGTTGAATACTGTAACATTTGGCTTAGATAACGATTAGTCGCAACACGTGCCGGATCGATATTCGCATTTGCAAAATTCACTTGTGACATCAATAAAATTCTACGTAGTACAAGCTGAAGCGGATATTTACTTTCATCATTAATGTAAATAAGCGGGTTAAAATATCCATTCCATAATGAAATTGCGATCCATAAACAAAGCACTGCAACGATTGGCTTTGATAATGGAATAACAATCTGCGAAAAGAATCTAAAGTCAGAACAACCATCCATTTGTGATGCCTCCAACAATTCCTTAGGAATCGTCTGATTAAAAAATGTTCTTGCCACAATAACGTTATAGGCGCTGACTGCAGTTGGAAGGATAATGGACCACATTGTATTCATTAATCCCAAATTCTTAACCAGCATATATGTCGGTATCAAACCACCTGAAAACATCATAGTAAACAGGAATATACTTGAAAGCACTTTCTTGCCTCGAAAATCATCTCTGGACAATGGATATGCTGCCAAAAGAGTGAGCAGCATACTAACTAATGTACCGGCTGCAGTATATATAATGGAATTTACAAAACCTATCCAAATCGCATCATATTCAAATACTGTTTTATAACTGAGAAGAGTTGGCTCTACCGGAAATAATTTTACTGCTCCAGATGCCAATGCCTCACCCGAACTAAATGATGCACTAATAACATAAACCAGAGGATATAAAATTGTAATCAGCAATAATCCCAGTAATATATAATTTATAAAACAAACAAGTTTATCCTGAGTAATCTTTTTCTTTTTCACTTCAGTTTTCCTCCTTTCTACATAAGCCCATTTCCGGAAATTTTTTTGGCAAGCTTGTTTATAGTCAAAATCAAAATAAGACCGATTACAGACTGGAACATGCCTATTGCTGTCGCAAGAGAAAAATCCGGAAACGTTGACACCAAAGATACTTTATAGGCATATGTTGGAATTACCTCTGATGTACTAAGATTCATTTGATTCTGCATTGCAAGGATTTTTTCATAACCCATATTTAAAATCCTTCCCATATTCAAAATCATCATAATAACTGCCGTTGGAAGGATAGCTGGAATATCCACATAACGAATCCGCTGCAGTAAAGTGGCGCCATCAATAATCGCAGCTTCATGTATCTGCATATCCACACTGGCAAGAGCAGCAACATAAATAATTGAACCATAACCTACCATCTGCCATACTCCGCTCCAAACGTAAAGTGATGGAAACAAATCTGGACTTCCGAGAATATTGATGCCAAAATTATCATATAAAAAATTTCCAATAACACCGATACGGTTATCCATCAACATATTAATAATACCGACAAATACAATCGTAGAAATAAAATACGGACAATACGTAATCATCTGTGCTGCTTTCTTAAACACTTTATTCTTTACATAGTTCAAGCTAAGAGCTAATATAATTGCTGTCGGTATTTCCACCAGCATAGTATATACTGAGAGAATCAAGGTATTCTTTAAACATGACCAAAAATTATAATTATCGAAGAAACGAATAAAATTTCCCCATCCAAAATTACTTGCCCAAGGGCTTCCCCCAATACCAAGGCTTACCTTATAATCTTTAAACGCAAGAATCAAACCGTACATAGGGCCATATGAAAATATCAGCAATATTATCAATGGCGGAAGCATCATTAGATATAATTGCCAATGTGCCAGAAAATATTTTTTTAATTCACCAGCAGATATAGCGGATATTCCTTTTTCCAACCCCTTCTCTCTTTTTTTCTTATACATATGTACTACCACCTTCTCTTTCCAGCGTACAACACAATTTCTTGTGCCCTGCTTTATTATTGTTAATGTCACTATATAATACCCATATTAAAAAGTAAATTTTCAGTTCCTTTTTTTCAATATGCCATTCTTTTGCACAAAAAAAAGAACTGAAAAATGGTATCTATTCCATTTTCCAGCCCATATATTCATTTTTTCACGCCACTTCTATACTCTGAAGCATTAATTCCCGTCGCTCGCTTAAAAGCTCGACAAAATGAATTCACAGAAAAATACCCAACCTGTTCAGAAATCTCGCTCACTTTCATCTTTGTTGTCCCTAGCAGTTCTTTCGCTTTATCAATCCGTATTCCTTCCAGATAGGACGAAAACTTTATTCCCATTTCTTGCTTAAAAACGGTAGATAAGTTTGACTCACTAAGTTCAAAAGCTTCTGCAACATTACTTAATGAAAGATTACAGTCCCCATAATTCCGCTCTATATAAGCT
>ENA-UAPG01000601-UAPG01000601.1-human-gut-metagenome-genome-assembly--contig:-NODE-601-length-11551-cov-3.733646_pt1 | contig 11551 bp, 8 predicted proteins | sample MGYA00243478_ERZ654573 | MGnify/ENA primary metagenome ERZ654573 (study PRJEB26926, sample SAMN06164711) | human gut metagenome | biome: ENVO:00009003; feature: ENVO:2100002; material: ENVO:00002003... | reverse complement strand
TGGTTAATCATATAAGCGGTGTCAAACTCCCAGGTCTTTACAAATGCCTGGGCATAACGGGTATCACCCTCCTGCTGATAGGCATCCAAAAAACCCACCAGCACTTCGCAGTTCTGCCACCACTCCTTGTCCTTTACCAGGGCCTGGCCTTCGTGGGGTCCGTCCCTGTAGACGCCGCCCCGTTCATAGTCAAAGCCGTATCGTAAGGCATGTTCCACCAGGTTATGTGTGATGGGGAGGAAGTGGTCTGTCTCATATCCAAGAATCTTCGCCGCATAATTCAAAAGCCAGGCCAGTTCCACGTTATGGCCGTAGGAGGTGGTGTCTGTAGGTGTCTCCACCACTTCCCCCGTCTCCCGCTCCGCATTCCAGGTCCTCCGTATATTGATCGCCGGTTTCCGGTTAAAATGAATGTCGAACTGATTATAGCCGCAGCCAATCTCGGTATTTACCATCTTAGTCAGTATTACATCGATGATCTCTTCCAGCTTTCTCCTGTGGATTTCCTGTCCCGAACATTCGTAAAGGGTGGTAAAAGCCTCCATAGTGTGCATATGAATATCCAGGGACTTCAAATCTCCTGCTGCAAATCCTGGCGCCGACAGGGAAAAATCCTGTTCCAGATTCTCGTAGTATCCGCCGTTAGCCGTATCCGTACAGAACTTCTGCAGCAAGTCAAAGGTGCGGCAGGCATAGTCAAGTCCTACAGAGTCTTGGCTGGCCAGGGTGTACTCCGACAGTGCATAGATGGCAAAGGTCTGTCCATATACCACCTTCCCCTTATCCAAAACCTCTCCCCTGCAGTCAGTCTTCCAGAACCAGCCGCCGAACTCTGCATCCCAGAAATGCCGGATGAAGAATTGGACCCCCTGTCTGGCCTTCTCCAGATACTCCTCTTTTTTATATTTTCTGGCATATGCGGAGTAGGCCCAGATCATCCTGGTCTGTGTCACAATGTACTTGTCCGCGTCCCCCTTGGCTTTACCCTGGCTGTCACAGCATACCAGGTATCCTCCGTACCTGGTATCAACGCCCCGTTCCTCCCAGAACGGAAGCAGTTCTTGATCCACATGTTCTTTTATCTGGCGGTATACCTCCATAAGAATCTCTCTCATGCCTATCCCTTCCTCCCTCACTGCCCTGTATGGGTACAGCGCTCAAATTCTTCATAGATTTTTTGATTCAGCTTTTTGACAGTCTCTTCCTCCACTTTTACCAGGTCCCGGTCATAGGTCAGAAGTCCGTTCACCTCTTCCTCCACATCACTTACCTGTGTGTAGACCGTGCCGCACAAGCCTTTGCTTATTCCCTTTATGATGTCAGTCTCAAGCAATTCTCTGTAACCTTTGGTCAGTTCCTGTTTTGTCTGGTAAATCCGGTAACCGTAGACTTCACTGCAGAAGCTGTGACCTTCTATCCGCTGAGAGTATCCCCCGTATTCCGTGAGCGCCACCACCCGGTCTTTCTTGGGTTTTACCTTCAGCCTTCTCCAGTAATTGTGGATACTGTACATGTCTCCGCCGCCCTGGTCAAACCAGCCGCTTGCCTCGTCGATCAGCCGCAGGGCATCCAGCTTCCTGACCCTGGCAGCTGCCTCTGCCGCATCAAACTGTCCCCATCCCTCGTTGAAGGGTACCCAGGCAGCGATGCTGGGCACATTGTACAGATGAGCAATGGCGGCCTTCAGTTCTCTGTAATACTGCGCTCTCCCGGCTTTCTCCCTGCGGGCAAATGCCCTGTATTTATTGTCCTTTACCAGGCGTCCGAAAGGCATCCAGAAATTAGGCATAAAGCAGATAAACTTCATATGATAATCACTGCCGCCGTTTACCATATCCTGCCACACCAGCATCCCAATCTGGTCACAGTGGTAATACCACCGGGCAGGTTCTACCTTAATGTGCTTGCGGATCATGTTAAAACCCAGCTCTTTCATTTTCACAATGTCATAGCGGAGAGCCTGGTCCGTGGGCGCAGTATACAGACCGTCCGGCCAGTATCCCTGATCCAGCAGCCCGTTGTGGAAATAGGGTTTGTTATTCAGCATAAAACGCAGAATCCCTTTTTCATCCCTTCCTACAGAGAACTTGCGCATGGCAAAATAAGTGCGGACGCAGTCCTCTCCCATAGTGATTTCCATATGGTATAAATGAGGGGTTTCCGGGGACCAGCTTTTAAAGTCTTTTATTTTTATATCTTTTTTCTTATCTGCAGCCATACAGGCCGAGACGGCCTCACAGTCACCGTCAAGGATTCTTATCCTCACGTCCCTTCCCCTGCGTCCCGTACTGAACACTTTTATGCCAATGGATCCATTGTCATAATCCGGATCCAGCTTCACCCGTTCGATATAGCATTCTGGTACACTTTCCATCCAGACAGTCTGCCAGATTCCACTCTGGGCAGTGTACCACATGCCTCCCCGCCCCAGCTTCTGTTTCCCCCTTGAGAGATAGGAGGTATCCGAGTAATCTCTCACCGTGAGGGTCAGTTCGTTGGCCCCCTTTGCCAGATATTCTGTGATATCGAAGCAGAATGGGAGATAGCCCCCCTCATGGCTGCCAACAGGGCTGCCATTTAAAAACACTTCACAGATCTGGTCCACTGCCCCAAAGTGGAGCAAAACGCGTTTTCGGAGAAATCCCTCCGGCAATGTAAACTGCGTTTTATAATGAAGGTATTCATCCGGCCTGGTCTGTCTGTGCACGCCTGAAAGAAATGCCTCCGGAGAGAAGGGGACCAGAATCTTCCCGTCGTACTTCACAGGTGCTTTTTTCTCAAAATTTATAGCATACTCCCAGTAGCCATTCAGGTTCAGATAACTGTCTCTGACCATCTGGGGACGGGGGTATTCCTGCAAAGGCTTATCTGTGTCCAGGTTTTTTCCCCACCTGGTAAATAGCTGATGGTTCATCCATTCTCCTCCTGTTCCCCTGGGGATATCTTATTCTATGTTCCTATGGTTTGCTTCCATATCATCGTAAGTCAAACCCATCTCGTCTTTTATCAGGATTGCAGCAATGTCCATAAGCAGATACAAGTGCTGTTCATAGAGATTACCCATGGGCTGTATGGTGGGAACCACATCATGCTGCCTGGGTGCATCCGGATCCTCCCTGTCTTTCCCCATATAGACGGCAGCCGGGATAAAAAGTACAAAGTCTGCAAAGTTTTTCACATTGCCCCCTTCGGGAAGGCCCGTAATAATTGCCACTTTAGCGCCTGTCTTGGAAGCCCTCTCCTCAATACGCCTGTGGATCCCCACATCACCGAACCCGTCAGAGATGATCAGAAGATCCCCCTCATGCATTCCTATGGTGGTGTCATCCATGAGCCAGTACGTGGGTTTTCCCAGATGGGCCAGCCGCATGGCGAATCCCCGCAAGGAAATTCCCTCCCGACCAGCTCCGTGGACAAATATCTTGTTGGATTTTACAATTAAATCCACAAATCCTTTCAGCTGTTCCATATCCAGTTTTTCAAATACGGCTTCATGTTCCTGGATAATCGCCTGGTAATACTTCTTATATGTATCGATATAGCTCACATAAACCTCCTGCCCTTCTGGTCTTCCTGCTATTCTAATGGGGAAAGGACACTTTCATCCTTGGTGATAATGATTTTTATAGCCTTCTTACTCCTGGCCAGGTCAAATCCTTTCCGCCAGTCTTCCAGCCTGATATGATGGGAAATCATGCCCTTTACGTCTACTTTCCCAAGTTCTAACAGCCGCATTACATTCTTCCAGGAATTATAATCATAGCCAAAATGTCCGATCAGTGACACTCCTCTGTCTGTAAAGGGATCAAGGGTCTGCTCATATGGCCGTTTATCATAACCGATGCGCACAATTCTGCCTCCGGTGCGCACGATCTGCACTGCCTGCTTCATAACCGCATTTGCCCCAGCCGCATCAATACAAACCGCTGCCATATCCCCTTTGGTAATCCTTTTTATCTCTTCATATACATCCTGCTTATCTGATTTAATGATGTGGTTAGCCCCGTACTTCTCAGCGATCTTAAACCGCTCCTCATCTGCCTCCAGACCAACGGCAATGATGTTGGCACATCCGGCAAGCCTGGCAATTTGGATGGCAAACAACCCTAAAGGACCTGCGCCGTACACGATAATATCCTCGCCGGGCAAAATCCGTCCCTCCTGAATCACTGCTTTATACGCATTGCATATGGGATCCAGGATTGCCGCCTCGTCAAAACTTACATTTTCCGGAATGGCAAAGAGTGTGTTGGGATTCCGCGCAAGCAGCTCCCCGTCGATTCTCACATAGTCTGTAAACCCGCCGTCCATGCCATAGCCCAGCCCTTTGCGGTCGGGACAGCTTAAAAACTGTCCGTTGCTGCATGCATAACATTTCCCGCACACATAGCCGGTGTTATCTGAAACTACCCGATCCCCCACTTTCCAGTCCTTTACATTCTTACCAGCTTTGGCAACTACCCCTGAAAATTCATGCCCTAAGACAACAGGACAATTCAGATGATTGGGATGGTCACCATTATCGTAAGCGATATCCGAGCCGCAGATTCCGGCAGCTTTTACTTCAATAAGTATGTCATCATCACCTATTTCCGGGACTGGAACTTCCCGAAGTTCCGTCTCCCTTGGTCCTGTTCCATATTTCACTAGTGCTAGCATCCAACCTTCCTCCTTACTCTTATGTTCATTGCAGTCTCTTCTGATTTACGCAGCCTCTTCCTGTTTCCAGGTATGCTTTTTGCCTTTCCGGATCTTCAGCACATCCGACTGAACACCAATGGAAATCAGTACCAGGATTCCCATGATGATATTCTGCCACCAAGAATTCAGGTTTCCTGCAAAGTTAAATATCGTATTGATGGTAGCAATTACCAGAATTCCAAAAAATGTCCCGCTGAATTTCCCCTCTCCCCCTGAGAGCTTGATTCCGCCCAGAGCACACATGGCAATTGCCGTGGTCTCCCATGTATCACCCGCAGTAGGCTGTGCGGTATAGAGTCTGTTAGCCAGCAGCATACCTGCCAATGCGGCGAAAAATCCACACATTACATAGCAGAGAATCTTAATTTTATCTACCTTAAGCCCCATCATCTTGGCCGCCTCTTCATTGCCGCCCACGGCATAGATGCCCATGCCAGACTTTGTATTATGGGACAGGTGCATACAGATCAAAGTTGCAATCACCAGGAAATACACCAGAATATTAATCCCTAAAATTTTGGTGTTCCCCAAAGCGATCAGCGCATCATTGCTGACAGACACCGGTTTTTTGTTTGTCATCAGCAGTACAATACCCCGGACCCCCAGCATAGTAGCAAGGGTTGCCACCCAGGAGGATATCCTCATCTTCGCTACCATAAACCCATTTAAGAATCCGCAGAATATACCTGCCAAAAGCCCCAGAGCAATACCCAGGATAGGATTCTGAGCCCCAAACATTGCCATAATCACACCACCAAGGGCCATAACTGCGCCTACAGACAGATCGATCTGGGCAATCAGAATGACAAACGTCATCCCCAATGCCAGGAATCCGCCGTCGCTGGCCGCTTTCCGGAACAGATTGGCTATGGAATCAAAAGATGCAAAGCTCCTGCTGGAAAAAGCAATACTTGAAAATACAAAGAGAATCAAAAATGCTGCGATGGAGCTCTTTGAACTGAACCATTGATATATACTTTTTGCTTTATTCATTTCAACCCCTCCTTAAGCAGCCTTATCGCGCTGAATATATACGGCAAAGATAATAATGAAGGCCTTCAATACCTGTGCATATTCATACGTAATATTATTCATGTTAACAGTAATGGTAATCAGCAGCATGATCAGCGCACCGATCACTGTTCCAAAGATCTTGGCTCGTCCCCCAGACATGCATGTCCCGCCCACCGCAACAGCCGCAATGGCATCCAGTTCAGAGAGAAGTCCCAGGGAGTTTCCGTCAGCAGCACCGATCTTAGCTGTGGCGAAGATACCGGCAATCGCTGCCAAAACAGCACTGGAGATGTAAACAATCATCAGTGTCCTTGTAGAGTTAATGCCTGCCAGCTGCGCTGAACTTGGGTTATCTCCTACTGCCTGAATATGCCGGCCGAGAATGGTCTTCTCCAGTACGAACCATACGATTGCCACCGCCAGTACAATGGGAATAATCTGGATGGGGATTCCCCCCAGGCTGGCACTTCCCAGCATCTTAAAGGAATCTGCATTATCACCTGAAATATAGATAATCTTGGCATCATTTAATATCTGGGCAACGCCCCTGACGCCAATCATCAGTGCCAGTGTCACTACCATTGCCTGGACACGTAGCTTTCCTACCATAAAGCCGGCAATCGCACCTGAGAGGGCGCCCACGAAGATTGCTGCTATACAGGCCGCCAGCACCCCATAGGGAAGCAGCTTGACTGTTACTATGCCTGCCAGGGCCATCACTGCACCTACGGAAATATCAATTCCTCCTGTAGAGATGACCATGGTCATCCCCATTCCTGTGAGAATAATGGTACAGGACTGGATAATAATGTTACGGACTGTTCCCATGCTGAAAAAGTTGGGTGTAATCACTGCATTTATTACAAGGAAAACCAACAGGAGAATGACAGCACTGTATTTTTTCAAAGTTGCAACTGTATCTGCTTTGGTTCTGACTGTATTACTCATTTGCTGCACCTCCAATGTTCTCTAATTCCCCGCCGCCGCTGGCGATAATCTCCATCACCTTATCCTGATGGATATCATCCCCTATGAGCTCACCCAGCTTGCGCCCTTCACGCATAACTACTACCCGGTCACAGTTACGCTCCAGCTCAGCAATCTCAGAGGAAATCATAAGAATGCTGATTCCCTGTGAGGCAAGCTCCAGAATCAGTGCTTCTATCTCTGCTTTTGCGCCCACATCAATGCCTCGGGTGGGTTCATCCATAATCACCAGCTTAGGATTCATGCAGAGCCATCTTGCCAGGAGCACCTTCTGCTGATTGCCCCCGCTTAAATTCCTGATGGGCTGGTTCTGTGTAGGCGTCTTGATTGCCAGGCGCTTGATATACTCGTCTACGATTTGTCTCTGCTTAGCGGCAGATACAATGCCCATCTTGCTGATCTGAGGAAGAAGGGCAATGGTCATATTCTCACGCACGGACAGATGGGGGATAATTCCTTCCACCTTCCTGTCCTCTGTGCAGAATCCCATCCCAAGTCCTATGGCGTCTTTGGGATTTTTAAATTTCTGCTCCTGGCCCATCCAGAAGATTTCTCCTTCATCCGGCTGCGTCGCCCCAAATAACACTTTTCCGAGTTCCGTGCGCCCGGAGCCAAGCAGTCCGGCCAGTCCTAAGACTTCTCCCTTTTTAATGGTAATCCCAAGCCCGTTCAGTCGGGTTCCCTGACGGATGTCCTTCATCTCAACCAGGGTTTCGGCATTCTCAAGGGTGTATCCCTTCTTGGTTCGCTCCAGCTGTTTTGCTTCTTTGCCAATCATGAGATTAATCAGTCTGAGCTGATCGATCTCCCTGATGTCTACTTCCCCTGACAGAGCGCCATCCTTGAGTATTGTCACATGTTCACAGATTTCAAAAATTTCATCCAGGCGATGGCTTATAAATATAACGGCAATATTTTTTGCCTTTAATTTCTTTATAATATCAAACAATACCCGCACTTCTTTGGTATCCAGGGACGAAGTGGGCTCATCCATAATCACTAACTTTGCATTTACTGAAATTGCCCGGCCGATAGCAACCATCTGCTGGACAGCCGTGCCATATGTAGAAAGGGGGGCGGTAACATTGATATGGATTCCCAAATCCGCCAGCACCTGTTCACAGCCCGTGATCATTGCTTTACGGTCAATGACCCCTGCTTTGGTTCTTGGTTCTCTTCCAAGATACATGTTCTCATACACTGTTTGAAACGGTACAAGGTTTAATTCCTGATAAATTGTACTGATGCCTGCATTCTGCGCTTCCAGTGCAGTCTTAGGATTAAGCTCTTTTCCGTCGAAGGTGATGCTCCCCTCGTCTCTCTGATAGATCCCGGTAAGTGTCTTAATCAACGTAGATTTCCCGGCACCGTTCTCCCCCATCAGTGCGTGGACTTCCCCTTCTGCCACAGAGAAGTCCACCCCCTTCAGGGCCCGAACCCCGGGGAAATTCTTTACGATCCCCCGCATCTCTAACAACATCTTATTCCTAGCCATAACTTCTCTCCAATCATAGAAACGACCATTCCATTTATACTTTTTTGAAATATAGACAGAATGGTCGTTACACTATTTAGTATCTGCCTTTTGTAACAGCATACTGTTTTTTAGCATTCTTTAGAATCCAGCATCTACACTGGCATTGTCCTTCGTATACAGTGTATCTTCATTTGTATAAGAAGCGTCAACTTTCTGTCCGCTTTCAATTTTTGCACAGAGTTCAAATGCCGGCTCGCCGAACAGAGGGGAACAGGAACAGGATGCCAGCTGCTCTCCTGCAAGGATAGATTCCATGGCAGCCTTTGGTCCGTCAATACCTACAACATAGATGTCTTTTCCTGGTGTATAGCCTGCCGCTTTAATGGCGGCGATTGCGCCCTGGGCCATATCGTCATTGTGACAGTATACAGCGTCAATCTCATCGCCCTGTGCCTGAAGGATATTGGCCATAACGTCCTGAGCCTCATCCATTACATAGTTGGCAACCTGGTCAGCCACTACCTTCAAGTCGGTACCTTCAATTGCGTCCATAAAGCCTTTCTGACGGTCATTTGTTGAAGTTGCTCCCTGTGTTCCCTGAAGGATTGCGATATTGCCTTTCCCTCCCAAGGTCTCAGAAATAATTTTTGCGCACTGCTCTGCCTCCCATACAAAGTCGGACATGATCTGGCTTGTGTATAACTGGCCTGCTTCTCCGTTTACAGAACGGTCAACCAGAATAACCGGAACATCTTTGTCCATAGCAGACTGAAGAGCTGCCTGAAGTCCGTCTTCTTCCTGGGGTGCAATAATCAAATAGTCGGCACCCTGTGCAACCATATCCTCAATATCCGATGCCTGTTTTGCTATGTCAGCGGAAGCATCTGTGTAAATAAGATTTACACCATACTTTTTAGCTGCTGCCTGCATAGATTCAGTCTCGGCAATTCTCCAGCTATTTCCATTATCACACTGTGAGAATCCAATCGTCTTGCCCTCCAGTACGCTCATGTCAACTTCACCGGAGCTCTGGGGTTCTGCCGCTTCCTTGTCATCTTTTGCCGGCGCCTCGGCAGCGGCAGCAGGTGCCTCGTCTTTTTCTCCTCCGCATGCAGCAAGGGCTAACCCCATAGTCATTGCTAGTACCAGACTCAAAGCTTTCTTCCTCATAGTCTCTTCCTCCTTGGAATTTTTTGATATGGTAAGTATAATGAAATGTGAACAAAAGATGAATCCAATATTTCATAATTTTCTTTCAAAATTCATGAAAGGGTTTGGTTCTCTTTTCGAAAGGCCGACGGGCTTACCCCGCAGACGCCTTTAAAAACCGTGCTGAAGTACGCGGGAGTTGAATATCCGCAGGCGTTTGCCACTTCATAATTTTTCATATTCGTATGGAGCAGGCAATTCTTAGCCTTCTCAATTCTTACTTCTGTCAGATACTCTATGAATGTCTTGCCTATCTCCTTCTTTAAGATAAGACTTAGATAAGACACGCTGATATAGGCATAATCTGCGGCATCCTTCATAGCCAGATCCTCCTCCATGTAATGGGTATCTATATATTCTAAAATTCGCTTTAACACCCCCTGCATTTTTGCGCCGGAGACACTGCCGAAATATTCGTGTATCTGTGCACAGACTTTCCCTATCTCTTCTATCATCTCGTGACGCTTTCGTTTCTCAATAATGCGGTGAAAGGCTTCCATAGGATCCCCGATAATATCCTGTATGTTAGCCCCCACCTCCTCCGGAAGTTTAATTAACTCAAAATACAGGTTGCTTACAATCATCACAATCTGCATATAGGATACAATCTTCTCCCTGGAAAGACTTTCCCGGAACTCCTCCAGGCAGCTTGCAATTCCTTCCCCAGTCCCGCTTCTCACCTCGAAGAACAGGGACTGGGCATCATAATTCATATGCTGTATGGTGCTGCTTGCTTTGCCGTCTGTATGAAGAATCTGCGACCAATTCTCCAGAAATTTCTTCTCACAGCTGCCCCTGGCATTCAGGAAAGATTTGTACAGGCCGGTCAGCTCCCTGGAAACACAGCCAAAGGTCAGCTGCAGATGCTCCATGTCATCTCTCTTGACATCAAAGAGACTGCTGATGTCTTTTATGATTTTCTTGACTTCCTGTGCAGAGTTATGTACGATGCAGAATAGCCGTTCACAGTTACTGGAGCGCAGGATCTCCACATGATTTCCCTCCTCAGTCACCTCATAGTCCTGTAAACACCTGTTTACCATCTGTTCAAAGGCCCTGTCCATTTCAATGATTTCCAGATAGTCGCAGTCAATGGATACGATGGGAAAATTTTGCTGTTCCAGGATGCCCACCGAATAATACTTTCCGTTTACATGCTCGCCGATCTGGGAAACCAGGTCCCCAAGCTCTTCCGGACTCTGCTTCCTCAGAAGGATTTTTGAAAACAAAGTCTGACGTATGGTTCCCAATCCCTGCTGGCTCATGTCCTTCAGTTTCAGGATCTCTCTTTCTTTCTCCCGTTCTGCTAAAATGGTCTCTGTAATGGATTTCATCACTGTGTCCAGCTGTTCCAGGTTCACAGGTTTCAGGATATATTCGGACACTCCCGCTTTCAGCGCCCTTCTGGCGTACTCGAATTCATCATAACCGCTGATGATAACGATTTTAATCCGGGGATACTTTTCCCTTATTTGCTCCGAAAGCTCTATCCCGTCCATGTGGGGCATCTTGATGTCTGTAATCACTACATCCGGACTAACCTTTTCCATAAGGGCCAGCGCTTTGATTCCATCCTCAGCAGCGCCTGCCAATTCGCACCCAAGCTTTTCCCAATTCACACAGGTTGACAGCCCATCCCTCAGCAGATCCTCGTCCTCAACTATGATTACCTTCAGCAAATTCTCCCTCTCCTTTCTTCGGCAGTGTCACGTAGACCCGGGTCCCCATTGTATATTCGCTCTCAAAATGCAGTCCGTACCTGCTTCCGTAGGTTGTCTGGATCCTTCTCTGCACATTGATGACTCCGTAAGCATTGGGATCAAAGTCAATCCCCTTCTCCATCATATTCTCTATCTCCCTGAGCTTCTCCGGCTTCATGCCCATGCCATTGTCTGTGACTGTGATTAAAATCTCTTCTTCTGTGGCTTCCATGCTTACCCGGATGAGTCCCGGCACTCCCTTTTCTTTAATTCCGTGATAAAGGGCATTCTCCACAATGGGCTGGAGAATCATTTTAATAACATAGTACTTTTTCAAGTCCTCCGGCACGTCCACCTCATAACTCAGCAGCTTAGCGTAGCGTATTTTCTGAATTGCCACATAATTTCCCACATGTTTGAGCTCCTCTTCCAGGGTAATCTCGCTGCGCCCCCGGCTTAATCC
>ENA-UAPG01000587-UAPG01000587.1-human-gut-metagenome-genome-assembly--contig:-NODE-587-length-11735-cov-11.681250_pt1 | contig 11735 bp, 7 predicted proteins | sample MGYA00243478_ERZ654573 | MGnify/ENA primary metagenome ERZ654573 (study PRJEB26926, sample SAMN06164711) | human gut metagenome | biome: ENVO:00009003; feature: ENVO:2100002; material: ENVO:00002003... | reverse complement strand
CTCCCCAGCTCTTTGCTAATCTTTGCAGGATGACATAGCTGCATATGTTCGGCAAGGCTATTAATAACCTCAAGGATCTCCTGGTCGCGGCATATCTCGGATTGAAAGAAGAATTGGTTCAAACGCCTTGCCCTTCCATACCCTGTATACTCATCAATCCCTGATATCAGATCAAATATCCTATAGGCCTTCGTTTTATCTACAATTAATTTTATGTCAGGTCCGAAATAAACGCCCCAAATACTATGAACATAAAAGTCCCTCAGTTTTAAAAGCTGTATTGTACCAAGCAAAACGGTCATAAAATCACGAGGTCCCCCATTAGAGTCAATGTAAAGATGCACATCGTCCTCCTCTTTTTGTAATTTTACTTTTAACTCGTACAAGTCCTCTGTTATCCGAATTGAACTGCGCATTAATGCCATATTATCTGGTACATTCTCTATTGGGAATTCTTTTATATGTTCTTTCTTCCAGACATCTGTCAAATTGTTAGCCGCACAATACTTTTCAATCTGTTCCAGATAAAACTCTTTATGCGTTCTTTTCTTTCCGTCAGGAAATATAGCAGAAATTTCTTTTCCAGCAGCTTCTGATACAACCAGATATATACAATCCAATTTCTCTGCATTTTTATTCAGTTGGGATAAAAGCAGCTTTGTTACCGCTTCATTTGTCTGTAGTCCTTTACACTCGAAATACTGCTCTCCTTCACCATATTGATATGTATATTCTTCTTCGATTTTCTTAGGATCTATAATACTTATATTTACCAGCAGAATATTTTTGTTCATCTATTTTCCTTTTCCATATCTTTCTAAAGCATCTGCCATAGGGTTTATCCCCTGATCTTCATATTTTCCCCTTCCAGACTGTTTCTTACTGCCGGAATATTTCGTATTTTTTTTACCCGGCTGCCGTTTATTGTCTTTATCCCTTTTCATATACTGCTTTGTATTACCACCATAAGACTCCCCACCCCGGTCCTCACACATGATGGGATTGCCCTTTATCACGTCATCCACAGAGGGCAGCCGTATCTTTTTTGCATTCCGTTTTTGGTACTCTTTCTTATTTTGATCAAGAGACATATATCGGGTCCTGCTGTTTGGCGGTATCTTCTCAGGATCCTTCATATCCAAAAAGTCACGAATCTGCGGCACATTCATAATATCGCTGCCCACAAAGCATGTCATATCATCCTTTGCCATCTGTATAAACTTTTTATATATTTTCGTCCCTTTTTCAGGTTTATACGGCTGCAGGCACAAGCTATTGCCATTATATAGAGCATCGTTATCTAAAAACGCAAGCTCCTTCAATTCAACTGAAATCCGCCCATAACCATATGGCTTTCCCTTCCCAATATTCTGCTGGCTGTTTTCTTCCAACAGGAGTCCCCACAGCAGCATGCCAAGCTCTTCCTCTGTAACATTGTTGAATCTTATTTTTCCGTTAAATCTCACCCCTGCATCCAATGGATAGAGATGAGATGCCACCTTCTGGTTCTTCCCTACCGTACCTTTTACGATATCTCTTTTCAGCCAGTATTGTTTGATACCCCGAAGCAGGAAATCCTCGTTATACGAAACAGCATCCTGTCCATTGGGTGCTTCCAGATAATCCAGATAGCTTGTCGGTTTCGGACTCCCCAGAATCACGGACTGTTCATCTGCTTCCCCATGATTCGTTTCCACCCGGGCATCCATAAAGGATATCCTTGATTTATAGCCTCCTGTTTCATTGGAAAATCCGAATAATAAGTTACTGTAATCCAGACAGACTTTCCCCTGGTCACCTTTCAAGCCATCTGAAATCTTGTGATCATAGAAGACCCGAAGCCTGGGGGTAAATCCAAAATATAATTTTCCGCCCAGCCGAATATAAAATACAGGCTTAGTTCTGCCGTTTTCCGGCAGTTTAAAAAATGTCTTACTGACAGCCTCCACCTGGTTTTTTCTGCTTTCATAGTCTCGCCTGAAATTATCTATATCTTCTTCCGGGATTGGGATTCCCTCTTTCTTTTCATCTATCTCCGGAATAAGATAGAGGGCTTTTTTCTCCTGCATATAGCCTGATGAGAACAGATATCCCTTCTTATCATATTTTCCGGGTCCATCAATGGCACTCACTTTATCCTTTCCGTTCACCTGATAAGACACCTCTTTATAATAAGGCTTATACTCATCATTTTTTGTCCCTATATAATGGATGCGTCTGTATTTGTCATAATGCAGTTCAAATTCACCATCCAGGTTTTGAAGATCCAGTGTTTTCAAATGTTCAAAACCCTCATATCCGCTTTCCATGATTTTCCGTTCACTCAGTACATAATAATTCATTTCCCCCATCTCTTCCCTGATACTGTCCAGGGAAGTTTTCATAATGACATAACGGTGTTTTCCCACATTTCTGATATATCCGGCTTTCACATTTTTCAGAACAGACATATGGAGCTTTTTTCCGCTCGGAAGAGGGATCTCTGCCGTTCCATTTCCCAGGACATGATTATAAGTTTCTTTATATAATCCACTGGCAACGTGGCGGTACATCAGATGTCCGTCCTGAATATCATCTTTCACAGAGGAGCAGCTCAAGATCTGCACATTTGAACGCACCAGCCCCCTTATGGTACTCCCGGGAATGGCATATTGACCGTAACAGTCTTTATAAAACTCGCTCTCTCCGTTGTCAATAAAAATTGGAGTTTTTGCAGTTATTTCATATGTGATAGTTCCGGACTTTCTTTCTTTTTCAATTACATTGATGGGCTGCAGCTTATCCTTTTTATAGACCCTGTCACTAAGCCCTACAAAGTTGTATGGAGCACCCACATAACCTTCATATTTTTTCTGACCCATGGCTTCCTCCCTCACTTCATGGAAAATGGCCTGTTATATCTTGCCACTGCCTGCCCGTCTTCATCCGGCTGCAGGTATTCTTTAACCACCAGTTTCTTCCCGTTTCTCATAAGATAAGATTTTATGATAATGTCCTTAACATTGCCTGTTTCAAAAACATGGACTGCCTTACTTTCACCGTTCCTGTCGAAAACATGCAGTTCTTCTTTGTCATTGAATGCCCTCAATTCCAAAAGTTCTTCCCAGTTAACATTGATACTGTCTATCTCTCCATATTGCATTTGACTGATCATATGGACAATGGCAAAATCATAATTTCCAAGAGTGGCCCTTGCCTCTTCCGGTGTCAGCTCTTCAACTTCAAGGTTTTCAACTATCTGTGCCATTCCTAATCCCCCCGTCTGTAAAACCGATATATTCTTCTATAACAGCGGCACCTTTGACTACTTTGCCGGCTTTTAGATCTATTTCTGCAAGAACCTCTGACCCCTTACTGATCTTCAAACGGTCACAGGTAAGATAGCCACGTCCAATACTGCTCCCGCTTCCCACAGGAAGGATTCCCATGCCCAGGTCACGCAATGCCATTAAAAGAAGAGCATTTCCGGCATAGTTATCTGCATTTTCCATATCCACACGAATCACCAGGGAACCATACGCTGGTTTTTCACTAAAAAGTGCCTGCGAAATCACACCACCGGTGAACTTATCAATATGTATCCGCGCCTGCGCTTTTACCCTGTCATTATCAGTCGTATTTCCCACAACACAATCAAAGAATTTTATCTCCCCCCGCTTTCCTCCGCTATTGTCATCTGCACAGGTCCCAAATATATCATCAATTATCTCTAAACCCATACCTTTATAAACTGCAATCTTCTCCATTTGACTGCGGATAATGCCCTTTAGGGAAGACGCCGGAATCATATACTCTTTCCTGTGATTTACAATATTCTGTGCATCCGGAGCATTCTCGCTGTAATCGGCTATGCTGACCGCTTTCACAAGAATGGCACCTTCTGTTTTTCCTGACAGTTCAAAATGGAGGCGCTGGTCCTGCGCTTTTGCTTTTTCAGTAATCTCAGCAGTGATATCCCTCATTGCTTTTTCTTCTTTTGACCACTGCTTTCTGTCATTTTCATCTGTCATTGTATAAACCGATTTTTTTACTGATGCAAGCTTTACATAGCCACAACCATTACTTTTCTGCCCGCCAAACTGGATATTACCACAGTGTAAGGCTTCTAATGCCTCTTCAAATGGCTTTTCGTATGATCTTTCCTTTTCAAATATATATACATAGAATGCAAACTCAGAGCCTGCCGCTACGGATTCAATCTCAAACTTCTGTCCGCTGGAAATTGCGGCACCTTTTACAGCATTACTTTGACAGGTTCCTGTTTCCCCATCAATCTTTACATGTGGCCGCAGCTCTGTTTCTACAGAAGCCTTCTCAAAAAATCCATCGCAGAAGCGAACCCTGCTTCCATCACTGCCATTTTCATTTACGTTTCCAAACATTTCGTTACGCAGCTCCTCGTCCGTAAAATGTTCGCGGAAAGCCCCTGCAATCCCTGTGGCTGGAATAAACGGGCGATCCTCCACCGGATGGATCAGAATTTCACCCTGTTCCTTTTCTCCGGAACCAATGTGGAGAGGTTCCCTGCACTCCGCCCTTACCTGATACTTTATTACTCTGTCATATATGCTGTCATAGCAGCTTTGGGATTCCCGGTTATTCTGCATGGTCTTTCTCCTTCCTGTTGACATATCGGATTTGATCGATCATAAGCTTCAGCTTATATTTTATCTCATCATCACCGGAGAGAATATCCTGTACGCGGATACCAAATATTTTATTTTCCTTCCACTCCAAACCCAGGATCTTACTTAAATCCTTATGAAGAATGTCCTCTACATAGAGATGCAGGGGCTGCCTCTTTTGTGTGTAGCCTTTCAATCGACTGTCCTTTTCTTTTTCATGTTGAATATAGCTTTCAAGCTGGTCCCGTGCTTCCCGGGGCGTATAACGCAGCTGCATACACATAGACTCCACAACACCCCTTTTACTTTTTGAAATCTCTTCCAGATTGCCGGTGGAGGCATCTTCCACAATGTACCTTTCTATTCCTCTTTCGATGCGATACTGTAAAAGACCTTTGGCTGCGATCTTAAGATCCGATTGGATTTCTGTTGTGTGCAGAGGCCGCTCTTTTACAGTATCTGCATCTTTCTCATTTTCTGCTGCTCCGTCAGAAAGGGCCTGTTTATATGTGATCTCGCTGTAAGAATCCCATATGGCTATCTGTCCAAACCCTTCATTCCTTCTGATCCCGATTCCTTTTTTCTCAAGACTGCGTAGTCTCTCCGCCTCAACCTTTCCTGCCGCCTTTATGTAAAAAACACTTCCGGCCTCGTACATCACCGCTGACGGCACAGTTCCCTTCCAGATACGGTTGTAACCATATACTTCCCGAATGGATGTGGCACAGCGGACAATTTCCAGCTTTTCACACCCCAGCTCTTGTTCCAGTTCCGGAATGTAAAGGCCTGACATTTCGCCGTACTCATTTACCATCACCGTATCGGAAAGCAGAACAAGGAAAAATGCATCAGACGTCTGTACATTTCGTAGTTCCTCATAAGGCATACCCTCTTTTATTTCAGTGTCTATACATTTGCATGCGCCATATCCTGCAAAACGCTTATTACCGATGTAAATAATTCCATGGAATACCTGTTCGATCAGCAAGATCAATTCCTCTTCTACATCTTCCGTAAAATTGATATATCCCACAAAACGCTGATCCTTTTTCATATACTGACTCCGGAATATGGCTTTATCACTGTCTTTTCCGGTATTAATATTCAGGTCCTCCCCGGTCTGTACATCGGTATAAAAAATACAACCGTCATTAATATGACAATAATGACCCAAAGATGCTCTTTTGGCACCTGCGGCGATTTCGGTCACCATTCCATTCTCTATTTGTTTTTTTCCTGTATATTCTTTCTTATCTTCGTAAAAACCCTTCAGAGTCGGAATCAGTTCCTTTTCTTCTATCATCAGATATGCATTCATAAATTGTACCTGACTTGAGAAGATCCGCCTTTTATATTTTTCAAACTTCTCTCCCTGTGAGAGCAGACTGTTTACAACAAGACCGCGCAGTGTACTTCCCGGAATATATTTCAGTGTATCAGTCTGCCCATGCTGGCTTGTCTCATCATTAGCGATTCTGACAGGGCCACAGTTTTCAATCACAAATCTTATAAATCTACTCATCCGCTTTCCCCACCTTCATCTCTATTTTTCCAAACCCCCGGTTTCTCATGCTCCCTGCCCATTTGATCATGGACAGTACACTGCATACCAGAGCCTCATCTTTTTGATCACAGCAGCATGTTCCATAAAAATTCAATCCTTTTTTAATACATCTTGCCATTCGGAGAGAGCCGTCTTTTGCCAGCCCGTCCTCCAAACCGGTAAAAGTACGCAGATAAGTAAAAATATTCTGCAGCTCCTGCCGGGAAATATCCTCTGCTAATACTGATTCCTGAAGATCCGGATGAAATGTCAAATCAGAAAAAATCAGTTTCCGAGGGTTATAAATGTCATCATTTCCTCTTTCTCCTGCCAGTCTCTGCACGGTTTCTTTGATCTCCTCCAGAGACTTCTGCTCCCAGTTCAAATAATTGATCAACTCTTTCCGGAACAGTCCCTTTAATGTACTGCCTTTCATATAAGGAAATCCATGGGCATCTGTCCGGACACCAATGTCTTCCCCTCCCGGAATGCTCATTCCATTTCCAAATATTGCATCTGATTCCAAATGCATTTGTATCATTAACTGCATTCCCGCACCTCCCGCATCCTTTAATCAAGATTTATATAGGTATCCAGTATTTCAATAGCGTCAAAAAATAATGCCCGGTCTTTACCATCCGCTGTCTGCGCAAAAATCTTTCTATCCAATCCTCTTCCTGTAAAAAGCCTGTCGTTCTTCACTTCCTCATAAATATCCGCAAAGCCTACCAATGCCAGCTCATCCATCAGATTGTTTTTCATATAATACCAGGCAGTCTGCTCTCCCTCTTTTAGTGCTGCACAGAATTCCTTGATCTTTCCCCGAGCGTACGCGATTTGATCGCTTTGGAGATTTGTTACCAACGTTCTGAAATTTTCATATCGGCGGATTTTTTCTCTATCCCAAATCTCTTCTTCTGCTGAAAGCAGGTATGGCCGAAGTTCTAATTGTTTCCCATCTGCAGTCTCATACTGTTTTCTCATCTCAGACAAGGATTCCAGCATAACCCCTAATTCAATATGCCAGTCAATGGCAGATGCACTGGCATCCCTCTGCTCATGGGAAAAAGATGCAACGTATTTTTTTGCATTAGAGCAAAGCATTTCTGCCGTCTCATATGCCTTATAAAATGGATACTTCTTATGAACGATCGCCACACCGGCACAGGCCGTATACCCCTGATGGTCCTGCTTATTTGTTTTACTTCCCAACTGCTCAATGAAAATCCTTGCGGCTTCCAGTCCGATTCTTCCCTCTGTCACAAAACAGACATCATCCCCTGCAAGGATAATTTTGCGGACGGGGAAGGTATTTCCCTGTAGTTTCAAAGCCGTAAGCTTCCTGTTTTTTAAGTTTTGCGCAATTCGGTCAAGCATTTCTTTATATGCTTCTTTAAAATCATCGTCTACGGACTTACTGAATTTTCTCAAAATATCTTTATATTCTGCCCACGGCTTCGTCCGATTTTCCCTCCGTATTTTTTCCACCCTTTTACCCATGGCGTTTCCATCAATATGGATGACTGCCACAAAGCTGGATTCATTCTTTGCATTTCCCAGATCATCAAACTGCTTTGGGGCAGAATATCCTTCCGGTACATATTCCGGAATAGGCTCCCACGAGATTCTATTATCCTCTTCTACTGTGCATATCGCTTTTCGCAGGGTGGCATCCATTCTCTCCACCCCGAAGGTTCCCTGATGAAAAGATGCGGCACGCACAGATTTTTTTGCCTCCAGTGCCTCTGACAGACGTTTTAAATTTTGCCCCGGTTCCTCTGCATCATTATATTGTATTGTTTTAATGAACAATTCCATCTCCGGAAATTCTCTACGCACGGTTTGGGATATATGAAAAGCAAATGCCTTGGCAGTTTTCTCGGATGCAAACTCCAAAACAGTATGTCCGCCTCCGGAATATACCAAGTTATCCTCCTGGCAAAAAGATATTCCTGCTCCCGCTGCGATTTCCCGGAAATATCCCGGATCAGTCACCTGACAGATAGATTCAGAATTTGCAATGTTGTCCTTTAGTTTTGTACTGGCAAATATATATGCCTGCTTTTGTGATACCTCCAGTATCATTAAATAGCGCATAGCATCTCCTCCTTTGACTTGATCATACTTTTATCATTTCGCGTTCCGCATATCTTTTATAATTCAGAACACATCATAAAACAGCCCATATGTAATATTTCCCCATTCAGCATTGTTTTTCGTCGTTATCCTAACACTTTACACAATCTTTAAACGTCGGCACTTCTCCCTTATAGTATATATTACATTATTTTCCATTTTTATGCACCTGCAATTTATGCAATTATATATAATTCCACGTTTTCTCACACATTTTCATGAAACATCTTTTCTTACTTATCTGCCATATGGGAAGTTTATCTTTGAAAACCGCAAAAAACCAGGCATTGGACGCACGCCCATGCCTGGTTTTCCCATAAATACTATTTACTATTTCATCACTTCCTGATAAGTTGCATGTTTTTCCAACGCCTCCGTCATCTCTGCCAGACGGCTTACATCTCCGATCAAAATCACACCACAGAGCCGGTTATTCAGGAAGTAAAACTTCTGATACTGCTTCTTTCCCATATCCTTAAATTCAACTGTTTTATAAATCAAATTTGGATTCTTTCCATTATCGCCCGCAGCAAAAAGCGCGGTCCCCATTCCATGGAAATTCAGTGCCGCTGATACGGTCTCATATTCCAAATTATCACCTGCCGCATTGGCTCCGGCTGTCTTGCCCTGTTCCACAGCTTGACTCCACAATCCATAATTGATTCCCTGATACTGGGCACAGTCTCCGCACGCATATATGTCCTCCATACTGGTTTCCATCCTGGCATTGACCACAACAGAACGGTCTACCTCAAGGCCTGCCTCTTTTGCCACAGCAGTATTCGCCCTCACTCCACAGGAAACTACCACCATATCAGCCGGGAGAACCTGGCCATCCTCCATGCGGATTCCGGAAACAAAATCATCTCCCTCAATAGATGCGATCTTAACACCTGTGCGGATCTCGATATCCTGGGCTTCACTTATCTTCTTCAACAATTCAGCCGCAGGCTCATCAAGCTGACGTCCCATGATAACAGGCGCCAGCTCCAGCACTGTCACCCTGCACTTCGCTTTTTTCAGTTCCCATGCAGCTTCCAGGCCCAGCACACCGCCGCCGATCACTGCTACATTCTTCACCTGAGGAAGCATATCTGCGATCTTTTTGGTGTCATCCAGTCTTCGGATAGCAAACACATTCTTTTTATCCACACCCTTCATAGGCGGCACAAAACACTCTGCCCCCAGAGCATAGATAAGTTTCGTATATTTCAGCTTCATGCCATCATCCAGAACTACCTCTTTACTGTCTGTATCAATCCTGTCCACCCGGCGCCCCAGAATCTGAAATACTCTGTTTTCCTCATACCATGATGTCTCATGCACAGCGATCTGACTGGCATCCAGGTCTGCCATAATTGATTTTGTCAGCATAGGTCTGTTATAGGTACTATATATTTCATTAGAGATCATAGTGATGGACCCCGTCTTATCCCTCTGCCTGACAGCCTCCGCCGCACTGATTCCCGCAGCCCCGTTTCCCAGAATAAGATAGAAATTCTTTGTATCCTGATGGAATTGATTCTCTTCCTCCTCCACAGGTACAAAATGCTCTCTTCCCACTCCGCAAACCGGACAAATATCAATAGACGAATCAAAAATAGCTCCGCAGACCAGACATTTCACCAGTCTGCTTCTGCCTGATTTTCTCTCATTCTCCTTATCCTGAAGCATACACCCAAAATTATAACCAAAGTCATAAGCATCGATCAAATCCGCTTCACTTGGCTTAAAACGAACGCGAAAGCCGTCAACGGTGCGCATACGAAGCTGTTCCAGCCGCTCCATCACATGAGGCACGCCCTCACCGCTCCATCCGTAACTGCCGAATGCACTTGCCAGCTTCTTCCCGTGAGTCACAGGATACATGGAAATCAACAAATCCCAGACAGGCTTCAATGCCTCTCCCAAAATAGTCGGTGTACCGAACAGGATACCATCTGCAAATCCCAGTTCCTCCAGCACCTTCTCCTGCTCTGCATCTACCAGATCATAACTCCGCACAGCCACATCCCCGCTGTCCTCCACGCCTTTGGCAATCCTTTCTGCCAATGTCTTGGTATACCCATAAGCACTTACATAAGGGATAATTACGGTTTTCGTGCTGTTAGGATTCACAACTGTACACCATTCCTCATAAATGTCATACATCTGCTCAATTTTATCATCCAGCACCGGCCCGTGTCCGGTACAGATCATGGACACATCCAGTTCACGCACTCTTTTAAGCGCTTTCAGCATATAAGGTTTAAACGGTCCCAAAATACAATCAAAATAATACTTTGTGGCCCGCATATATCCTTCTTTATCTGTCACCTTACTTGCCAGCACATCCGGAAATCCATAGTGGGACCCAAAGGAATCACAAGTCACCAAAATCTGTTCTTCCTCAATATAAGTATACATGGTATCCGGCCAATGCAGATTCGGCACCACAAGAAAACGCAGAGTCTTGTCCCCAATCTTCATGGTCTCATTATCCTTCACCGTGATCCCAGTGAAGTCACCATTTACAATCTCCTTCAAAAAGCCAAGTGCACAACCGGTAGCTACAATCTTAAGTCCCGGGTTCAGCTTCAACAAATTCTCAATACTGCCTGCATGATCCGGTTCCGTATGACTAACAACAAGATAATCAATCTTATCAACCGCTGTGATCTCCTGGACCTTCTCCAAATATTCATCCCAGAATTTCACCTTAGCCGTCTCAAACAAAACCGTCTTATCCCCGGCTTTCAGCACATAAGAGTTATATGTAGTGCCGAACTCCGTATACATAATAATATCAAACACCCGCAAATCCGCATCCACAATTCCTGTCCAATAAAAATTCTTCCTAAGTTCCAATGTCTTCAACTCCTATACCTTCTTTCTCTCTTTATTATCAGTTTTACCCCACAACCCCATTATATTCCAAATCCTTCAAAAAAGAAATTCTTATTTACCTATAACCCTCATAACCAAAATATATACTATTTTCCTCCACTTTACCACCCCCTATTTACACTTACACCACAATATTTCTTACCACATACTCCTCCCCATCATTTCTCACTCCTTATCATTTATCTCTTATCCTCTGTCTTTAACTTCTTGTTCTTTATCTTTCTTTTTTATCTTCTGACCTTTATCTTTTTGCCTTTACTTTTGGCCTTTATCTTTTACCCTATACTTTTGGCCTTTATCTTTTGGACCTTACCCTTTGGTTCTTATCTTTTGGCCTTTATCTTTTAGCCCTTATCTTCTAGCCTTTATCTTTTGGCCCTTATCTCTCGATCCTTACCTTCGACCTTTATCTTTTGGCCCTTATCTTTCGACCTTTATCTTTTGGCCTTTATCTTTTGGCCCTTATCTTTTGGCCCTTATCTTTCGACCTTTATCTTTTGGCCCTTATCTTTCGACCTTTATCTTTTGGCCCTTATCTTTCGACC
>ENA-UAPG01000583-UAPG01000583.1-human-gut-metagenome-genome-assembly--contig:-NODE-583-length-11772-cov-17.523427_pt1 | contig 11772 bp, 12 predicted proteins | sample MGYA00243478_ERZ654573 | MGnify/ENA primary metagenome ERZ654573 (study PRJEB26926, sample SAMN06164711) | human gut metagenome | biome: ENVO:00009003; feature: ENVO:2100002; material: ENVO:00002003... | reverse complement strand
CGAAAGAATAGTGACAGTTTCGGGACGGTAAGGAATTACCGCACAGTTCATGGAGAGAGCCTTGTCAAAGCCGTCGGTAGGATGTACGCCGCCGGGGAATACAGATTTTTGCGTTTTCTGCATATCCTGGTCTCCTTTGCTTGTGAAAATATTTCTTGATTCGTTAAAAGGTTAACAACTTACACAGCATATCATATCGGTAGGAATTAGGCAATAAGGTTTTAAAAAAATTTGATTCCTTAATTTACTATTTACATTCATCTGTGATAAGATGCATACAGAAAGAAAAAGAATAATATTTTAAATCAAGTCCAGGAGGTGAAAGATGTGAGTGCGGCAAGCTGCGATTATTGTGCCAATTATGTTTATGATGAAGAAACAGAAACGTATTACTGTGATGTAAACTTAGATGAAGATGAATATTATCGTTTTCTTACCAGTAATGTAAAGGAATGTCCCTACTATCGTTCTGGAGATGAATATAAGATAGTACGTCATCAGATGTAAAATAAATCAGAAAGTACAGAGAGACATATATGGTAACAATGGAACTTGATAATTTTAGTCTGGAGCAGATCTGTGACTCCGGACAGTGCTTTCGCATGAAAAAGATCGGAGAGTACACTTATTCTCTTGTAGCGGGAGATCAGTACCTGGAGATCACACAGAAAGGCACTATTGTGGATTTTCACTGCAGTGATGTAGAGCTGATATGTTTCTGGGTTCCTTATTTTGACCTGGATACCGATTACAGTGAGTACATACAAAAAGTAAATCCAAGAGACAGGTATCTCAGCGCGGCAGCTGAAAAGGGCAGCGGGATCAGGATACTCAGACAGGATTTATGGGAAATGATCATTACATTTCTGATATCTCAGCAGAATCACATTACCAGGATCCGGGGATGTATTGAAAGACTCTGCGCCTGTTATGGAGATAAAAAAATTTCCCGGGAGGGAGTGGAGTATTACAGCTTTCCGGGACCGGAAGCACTGGCACTGGCAACAGAGGAGGAACTGCGGGAGCTGGGAATGGGCTATCGGGCCAGATATCTTGTGGAAACTGCCCGGAGTATTGCCGAAGGAGAAATTTCACTGGAAAAAATTTTTCAGATGAAATATTACAGCAGAGCAAAGAAAGAGCTTATGAAGCTCAGCGGTGTGGGAGAAAAGGTGGCGGATTGTATCTGCCTGTTTGCTCTTCATTATATGGATGCCTTTCCTGTGGATACTCATATCCGTCAGGTGCTGGAACTTCATTATAAAAGAGGATTTCCAAACAGGAGATATCACGGCATGAGAGGAATCATGCAGCAGTATATTTTTTATTATGAATTAACTGAAGGGAGAAAATAATATGAGCTTTAAATTTGCACACTACAATTACAATGTGATCGATCTGGAAAAATCTTTAAGATTTTATGAGGAAGCGCTGGGGCTGAAGGAAGTAAGACGTAAGGAGGCAGAGGACGGAAGCTTTATCCTTTGCTATCTGGGAGATGGAGAAACTGATTTTCAGCTGGAACTTACCTGGCTCCGGGACTGGGAAAAAGACTGCTATAATCTGGGGGACAATGAGATTCATCTGGCATTTACCACAGATGATATGGAAGCTGCCCATAAAAAACACCAGGACATGGGCTGTATCTGCTATGAAAATCCAGGAATGGGCATTTACTTTATCAGCGATCCGGACGGATACTGGCTGGAAATCGTTCCAGCCAGATAATGCTGTTTTTATTCAGGCTTTTCCTTCCGGTCACTGCGGCCAACCAGATAGTCAAGACTGATATTATAGTAATCAGCAATTCGGATAAGCATTTCGACAGGAATATCCCGGGATCCTGTTTCGTAGTGAGAGTAGGTGCGCTGACTGATATGGAGTATTTCTCCAATTTGTCTCTGTGACAGGTCAGAGTCTATACGAAGATCCTGAATCCGCTGAAATTTCATGCCTGTACCTCCTTTTTTCAGAAAGTATAGGTCGGAACGGAATGGACTATTCGATTTTGGAACAAAATGGACTACAAAATTTTTGCTTGTGGGGAAAAAATGAAAACAATTGCAATCATAGATGATGATATTTATATTGGAGATATGCTGAAGGAAGTGCTGATACGGGAGGGATATGCTGTTCTTCGCGCATATTCAGGCACAGAAGCTTTATATCTTCTTTCCAAAAACAAACCTGACCTGATATTGCTGGATCTGATGCTGCCGGGACTTTCGGGAGAGGAAGTTCTGCACTGTATTGAGAACATTCCGGTCATTGTACTCAGCGCAAAGGCGGATGTGCAGGATAAAGTAAATCTTCTGTTGGGCGGTGCTGCGGATTATATGACAAAACCTTTTGATATAAAAGAACTTCTTGCCCGAATTACAGTTCAGCTTCGTAAGGCAGAGCAGCATGGTCACAGTAAAATACTTTCTGCGGGAGATCTGATGTTGGACATAGTATCCTTTTCGTTGACGGTACAAGATCATCCGGTGAGGCTGACAAGAACAGAATATGCCATTTTGAAACTGCTGATGGAGAATCCGAAACAGGTTATTGCCAAGAGTGTACTGCTTGACAGAATCAGTCTGGACACTCCCGATTGTACCGAGCGTTCTTTGAAGCAGCATATCAGCAATCTTCGCAGAAAAATGCAGGAAGTCAGCGGTGCAGACTATATTGAAACGGTCTGGGGTATCGGCTTCAAACTGGCAGAACAAAAATCTTGACGAAATCTTGACCTTTTTCTGACCACTTTCCTGACTTTTGTTTTATAAACTGAAGTCATCAAAGGAGGTAGCATATTATGGATTATATTTTACAAACAAACAGCCTGATAAAAAGGTATAAAAATTTTCAGGCTCTGAATGGTCTTACTATGCATGTTCCAAAAGGATCTATTTATGGATTTGTTGGAAAAAATGGCGCTGGTAAAACAACTCTGATTCGACTGATCTGCGGACTGCAGACGCCAACTTCAGGAAATTTTACTTTGTATGGAATCCGCAGCAACACGAAAGATATCATCAAATCCCGCCGACGTATGGGCGCTGTGGTGGAAACACCATCCGTCTATATGGATATGACGGCGGAGGAAAATCTGAAACAGCAGTATCTTATTCTTGGTCTGCCTTCCTATGACGGTATCCCAGAACTGTTAAAGTTGGTAGGATTGGAGAATACTGGGAAGAAAAAAGTCAGAAACTTTTCTCTGGGTATGAAACAGCGCTTGGGAATTGCAGTTGCATTGGCTGGCGATCCGGATTTTCTTGTTCTTGATGAGCCTGTAAATGGCCTTGATCCACAGGGAATCGTGGAAATGCGTGAACTGATTTTGAAACTAAACCGTGAAAGGCAGATCACTGTTCTGATTTCCAGTCACATTCTGGACGAGATTTCCCGTCTGGCTACTCATTATGGTATTATTGACAGTGGACGCATGGTAAAGGAATTAAGTGCAGAGGAGCTGAATGCTGCCTGCAGGAAATGCGTCCGCATGGAGGTAAGCAGTACCACAGTTCTGGCCCGCATTCTGGATTCCATGAATTTGGAATACAAGATTTTATCCGAAACTAAAGCTGATATATTTGCTAAAGTTAACGTGACCAGGCTGATCATGGCTCTTGAAAAAGAAAACTGTGAGGTAATATCCATGCAGGAAAAAGATGAAAGTCTGGAGAGCTACTATATTTCTCTGGTGGGAGGTGGTTTACATGATTAAGTGTTTCCGGGCCGAGTTGTGCCGCCTGTGGAAAAGTCCTTCCTTCTGGCTCTGCCTGACAGGAATGTTAGTAACCTCAGCCGGGTTTGTGGGAATGCAGGCCACCGCTATGGATTATACCGTGCCAGTCAGCCGGGTAATCTTTCTTCCCCTGACTCTCTGGGGCATGGCTTCGGCAGCTTTTGTCAGCTTTTTTCTGGGACAGGATTTTTCCGGAGGATTTGTTCGGTGCAAGCTGCTGAGCGTACCCTGCCGCCGGGACTATGTTCTGGCGCAGCTGGCAGTGGCAGCGGTGGGCTGCGGAGGAATTTACCTGATAGTCATCGGGTTTACAACGGCTTTGAGTCTGCCCCTGTTTGAAATGAATGTGAAAGCCGGGGATTTTCTTCAGTTTACTCTGACTGGTCTGGGGATGAGTATGGCTCAGGGGTGTTTCTTTGCCGGTCTGACCCTGCTGTGTGCCAATCAATCCAGAGGTATCCTGGTGACTATGGCTATGGCCTTTGGAATGCTCTTGCTGGCTCTGCATACCAACAGCATCCTGGTGCAGCCTCCTTACAAAAACGACGTTGTCAATTCCCACTATGTGTCAGGAATCGTACGGCAAGTGTATCTGCTTTTACACAACCTGAATCCTACCGGTCAGGTGGCTCAGCTGTCTGCCTGGCAGGTTCCTCAGCCGGAATACAGCGGACTTTGTAGTTTTCTGCTGGCTGCCATTTCTGCCGTTGTCAGCTGCCGTGGATTTAAAAATAAGGATATTCGGTAAGGAGAGAAAAAAATGGAGTATCTGCTGTTAATTATTATCGGAATATTGCTTCTGATTATCTTTGGGCTTTTTGCAAAGATCTGTTTTCTGCGCAGGTCGGCACATGAAATTGCAGATGCGTTCCGGGATCGGCTGACAACAGATACCAACACTCTTATCAATATTTCTACCCGTGATTCCTGTATGCGAAAGTTAGCGGCAGAAATCAATGTGCAGCTTCGTCTGCTCCGTAAAGAACGCCAGCGTTATCAGCAGGGGGATCTGGAACTGAAAGAAGCTGTTACTAACATCTCCCATGATCTGAGAACACCTCTCACGGCGATCAATGGTTATCTTGATTTGCTGCAGCATGAGGAAAAGAGTAAAGATGTCCAGCGGTATATATCCCAAATACAGAACAGAACCGAAGTTTTGAAAAGTATGACTGAAGAATTATTCCGATACAGCGTTGTCACATCTTCACAGGAGTTAAAGCTGGAACGCATGGATATTGTACGGGCATTGGAGGAAAGCCTGCTGTCTTTTTATGCGGTTTTGCAGGAGAAAGGAATTCAACCGGAAATCAGATTACCGGAGCAACCTGTTTTCTGTGAGCTGGATGCGGGTGCGGTGAACCGTATTTTCTCCAATATCATTAGTAATGTGCTGAAATATTCTGACGGTGATTTGTCGGTTATTATGACGGACAACGGGGATATTACTTTTACCAACACAGCCCATAACCTGACTGCAGTTACGGTTGGCAGATTGTTTAACCGATTCTATACAGTAGAGGCCAGCCGCAATTCAACGGGATTGGGATTATCTATTGCCAAACTGCTGATTGAACGTATGGGAGGAAGTATTGAAGCTGTTTACAACAATGACAAACTGCAAATTAAGATAAGGTTTGTGAAATAAATTCTGCTGCTGCTTATATACGGGTAACGACAAACTCTGTTTATGGATAACAAGAAACCTGAATCCCCCCCATCCCCACAAACACAAATTGATGTTTTCGGAAGATTTGAGTATAATGTAAAAAGAACAATCAAGGAAGGGTGGTATTCTAATGGATTATATGGTTTCAGTGATCGGGAATGTGCTGGGTGTTCTTTATCAGAGCTGCGGGGCATCTCTGGTGATCGCAGTTCTTTTTATGGGCGTATACATGCAGATGAAGAAAAAGGGCACGGAAACAGTGATACGGATCTGGATACAGGAATTTCGAACCAGCAGGCAGTTTCGCAGAGAGTTTCTTCTGGTGTTTTATGGATGCCTGGTTCTGTTCCGGACACTTTTCTGCAGGACCATCTGGGGAAATCCCCTGGACAGTGTTCTGGGAATCTGGGGATTACATAAGGCAGACGGAAGTATTTATACAGAAAATATGGAAAATCTGATCATGTTTCTGCCGCTGCTTCCTCTTTTGTACCGGGTATGGGAATATAAAACGGATTACAGAAAGAAAAAGATACAGGAAGTTCTGCTGAACAGTCTTTGGATTGGTTTCCTTTGTTCGTTGTGTATCGAAAGCTGTCAGCTTTTTCTGAAGATTGGAACTTTTCAGCTTACGGATCTGTTTTTTAACAGCATCGGAGGCGTCCTGGGAGGGGGTCTTTACTGGGGCTTTGACCGAAGCAGGAAATATGTTGTGAAAAACGTCAGAGAATTTGGCGGCTGGGATGTGGAACCCTGGAAAGGATACTCCGAAGTGGACGGAGAGGGTAAGAAAACGGAGAAACCTGAAGTGCAGGAAAATAAGCCGGCAGAGGGAATTCTGGCAACAGAGGAAAACTCAGCTGTGGAAAGCAGTGCGGACATCGACTATCAGGGGATAGAAGCTCTTGTGCGTAAAGCAGGTGAAATGCTTAGAAATGCAAAGCCATCAAAGGAAACAATCCACAGGAAAGAGGGACTTGCCAATTTTTGCACGGATTTTGACACAGAAATCCAGCGTTATCTGATTCAGGGATTAAGTAAGATTCTGCCGGGAGCTGTTTTTTTCGGTGAAGAGGATACTGAGGGAAATCAGGGAGCAGGAGCTTCCGGAGAATATATGTTTTATATTGATCCTATAGACGGAACTACGAACTTTATGTTTGATTATCATTTCAGCTGTATTTCTGTGGGACTGGCACACCATGGAAAAATGAAGGCAGGATTTGTATATGACCCCTATATGGATGAGATGTATGTGGGAATTCGTGGAAAAGGAAGTACGCTGAACGGACAGAGGCTGCAGATGGAAAATATTTCTGTTACAGAAGGAATTGCAGCTTTTGGATGTGCAAGATATAATGAAGATAAAATGGATATTCTTTTTAAGACTGTGAGAGAACTTTATATGAGAAGTCTCTGCATTCGAAGCGGAGGATCTGCTGCACTGGATCTGTGCAGAATCGCTTCTGGAAGAAACGCGGTTTATCTGGAAATGAAGCTTAATCCATACGATTTTGCAGCGGCTTCGGTGATCATTGAGGAGGCCGGAGGAATGGTTGGACAAATAGACGGGACTTCTATTACTCTGGATCAGCCCTGTTCCATGCTGGCAGGAACAAAAAAAGCAGTGGAGGAAACCAGAGAACTTCTGCCGCACTGACATCAGAAAGGTGGTTTAATGACAAAAAAACAGAAATTCGGGATGAGCACAGTTTTAGCAGGCATGTTACTGGCAGGACTTGTTTTCAGTCCCGTTCAGGCGAAAACTCAAAAATACACCAATACAGATTTTGCCATGAATACGGTTGTTTCAGAAACTTTGTATACAAAAGGAAAAGATCTGAATCCTTCCATTGGGAAGCTTCTAAAAAAAACGGAAGATGAGATTCTTTCCTGGACAGAGGAAGATTCTCAGATCGCGCAGGTGAATCATGCCGGAGGGGAAACTGTTGAGGTTTCTGCTGAGCTTGCTGATTATCTGAAAAAAACACAGCAGCTTGCAGAAGATTCTCAGGGAGCTTTTGATCCTACTCTTGGCAGGGTGATCCGTCTCTGGGATATCGGAGGAGAAAATGCAGGGATTCCTCAAACGGGAGAATTAGAATCACTTCTGGAAGAAACAGGATATGAAAAGCTTGAACTTGATGGAAATAAAGTTACGTTAAAAGACGGCGCTACATTAGATCTTGGGGCGGCAGGAAAGGGTATCGGCTGCGATCTTGTCATGGATTTTTTAGGACAGAATAAGGATGTTTCCGGAATGATCCTGAATCTGGGCGGAAGCAGCGTGATGGCTTACGGAGAAAAGCCGGATCAGTCAGACTGGAGAGTGGCCATACGAGATCCAAGGGAACCGGAAGGAGATTATCTGGGAGCCGTTACTTTGAAGGGTGGAGAATTTCTTTCCACATCAGGGGATTATGAGAGGTATTTTATGGAAGATGGAAAAAGATATCATCACATTCTTGATCCGGAAACCGGGTGCCCTGTATGGAACGGCCTTACTTCCGTAACGGTTGTCTGCGGCAGCGGACTTTTTGCAGACGGACTTTCTACGGCGTGCTTTGTGCTGGGAAAAGAAAAAGCGCTGCCTCTTCTGGAAAAATATGGAGCAGATGCCGCTTTTGTGGACGAGAATCATAAGGTATATCTCACAGAAGGAATGAAAGAACGCTTTGAACTTATGAAAAATACTTATGAGACAGATATGCTGAAATAGACAAAAGAAAGGATACGCCTTTTTTTACAGGCGTATCCTTTTTGTAATTTCTCCGGCAAGAAGTCCGATCAGAAGTCCGGTTACAACTCCGGAGATCAGAAGAGCCGGAGCATAATAAAGAAGACTGGTGTTTTCCACAATGAGAGAAGCAACGATTAACTGTCCGATATTATGGGAAACACCTCCGGCAACACTGATACCCAGGATGCTGAAACCGGAAAATTTTTTCATGAGGGTCATGACTGTAAGACTTAATGCGGCTCCTGCCAGGCTGTAGAGGATGCTGAACATATTTCCGAAAAGGAAGCCGATCACCAGGATCCTTACTGTGGAAACCAGGGCGGCTTCTTTCCAGGAATATTTTTCAAGGATAAAAAGAACGGCAAGGTTGGCCAGACCCAGCTTCATGCCGGGGATTCCTGCAAAAAATGGGATCAGGGATTCCACATAACCGAAGATAATGGCGATTGCGGCAAAAAGTCCAAGATATGCTGTTTTTTTATGAGTCATAATTTATACTGCCGTATCAAATTCCGGAGAAATATCTTCGGAGCCTGCGGCTTTTACTCCTTCTATTACTACTTTGTTGGGAAGGCAGACGATGGTTCCTCCAGAACTTCCCACTGCTTTCTGCTTTATACAGAGGTGGTCGGGACAGTCAGCCCCGGTCATTTTTATTTTGCCGTCTTTGATCTCGCAGACATTGGTCTCTCCGATGGAGATCACCTGATCCTGGGAAAGAGAGTAAGTTCCATATTCTTCCCCATTTACCGTGATCCTTACAGAACCATAGTCCCCTTTTCGTAACAGGAACATAATACCCCACAGGAGCAGGGCCGAGATAAGAATGGAGATGATAAAGACAAGTTCCTTTTTTTTCAAATCAGAGTCCTTTCTTTTATAAAAGTGGATATGCCGACATCCAAAGAGAATGTAAGCCTGTTTTCATAGTTCGAAGCTAATCATAGCATAAGGGGAAAAATCTGACAAGCCTGAGAAAAATCATTGTTTTCCCATTAAGAAAGTGATAGAATAGAATAGATTTCTTGTATTAACTAAATTACGGAGGATTCCGTAGAACAGATTTTTTATAGAATAAAACAAACAGGAGTATATTTATGAACGTGTTTTCAAAATTATTCGGGACACACAGCCAGCGTGAAGTTAAGCGTATCATGCCGCTTGTAGAAAAAACAGAGGCACTGCGTCCGGAAATGCAGAAATTAACGGATGAGGAACTGAGGGACAAAACAAGAGAATATAAGAAGCGTCTGGAAGAGGGAGCAACTCTTGATGATCTGCTGCCAGAAGCTTTTGCAACTGTACGTGAAGCAGCGAAACGTGTTCTTGGAATGGAGCATTACCGTGTACAGATCATCGGCGGTATCATTCTTCATCAGGGACGTATTGCAGAGATGAAAACCGGTGAAGGTAAAACACTGGTATCCACTCTTCCGGCATATCTGAACGCACTGGAAGGCAAGGGTGTACACATTGTTACAGTCAATGACTATCTGGCAAAGCGAGATGCCGAGTGGATGGGTAAGGTTCACGAGTTCCTTGGACTGACAGTTGGCGTGGTTCTGAATGATATGAAGCCGGAGGAACGCCGTGCGGCCTATGGATGTGATATCACCTATGTGACAAATAACGAGTTGGGATTTGATTACCTGCGTGACAATATGGTCATTTATAAAGAGCAGCTGGTGCAGAGAGATCTTCACTACTGTATCATCGATGAGGTTGACTCCGTACTTATTGACGAGGCGCGTACACCGCTGATCATTTCCGGACAGAGCGGCAAATCCACCAAGCTTTATGAGGTCTGTGATATTCTGGCACAGCAGCTGGAGCGTGGTGAGGCCAGCCATGAGATGACCAAGATGGCAGCTATTATGGGTGAAGAGGTCATCGAGACCGGAGATTTTGTAGTAAATGAAAAGGATAAGATCGTAAACCTTACAGAGCGTGGTGTGAAAAAGGTTGAGAAATTCTTTAATATCGAAAACCTTGCAGATCCGGAAAATCTGGAGATCCAGCACAATATTATTCTGGCACTCCGTGCTCATAACCTGATGCACAAAGATCAGGATTATGTAGTAAAAGATGATGAGATCCTGATCGTAGATGAATTTACCGGACGTATCATGCCGGGACGCCGTTATTCTGACGGACTCCATCAGGCTATTGAAGCTAAGGAGCATGTAAAGGTAAAACGTGAGAGCAAGACACTTGCCACCATCACTTTCCAGAACTTCTTTAATAAATATGACAAAAAAGGCGGTATGACCGGTACTGCCCTTACTGAGGAAAAAGAGTTCCGCGATATCTACGGAATGGATGTTGTGGAGATCCCTACCAACAGACCTGTACAGCGTAAAGACCTGGAAGACGCTGTATATATGACAAAGAAAGAAAAATTCAACGCAGTTGTTGAGGCTGTAAAGGAAGCTCATGAAAGACAGCAGCCGGTTCTGGTTGGTACGATTACCATTGAGACGTCAGAGCTTCTCAGCAAGATGCTCCGCCGTCAGGGAATCCAGCATAATGTCCTGAATGCGAAATTCCATGAACTGGAGGCTGAAATCGTTGCTCAGGCAGGTCAGGCCGGAGCAGTTACCATTGCGACCAACATGGCAGGCCGTGGTACGGATATTAAACTGGATGACGTGGCAAGAGAAGCCGGCGGTCTGAAGATCATCGGTACAGAGCGTCATGAGTCCAGACGTATTGATAACCAGCTTCGCGGACGTTCCGGACGTCAGGGAGATCCGGGTGAGTCCCGCTTCTATATCTCTCTGGAGGACGATCTGATGCGTCTCTTTGGTTCTGAGCGTCTGATGAAGGTATTTACTTCTCTTGGAGTTGCTGAGAATGAGCAGATCGAGCATAAGATGCTTTCCAATGCGATCCAGAAAGCACAGGAGAAGATTGAGTTCAATAACTTTGGTATTCGTAAAAATCTTCTTGATTACGACCAGGTAAACAACGAACAGCGTGAGATCATTTACAAAGAGCGCCGTCAGGTTCTGGATGGAGAGAACATGCGTGATTCCATTTATAAGATGATCACTGATATTGTGGATAATACAGTGGACAGATGCTTCTCAGATGATGTAGATGCTGTTGAGTGGAATCTTGAAGAATTTAACACGATCCTTCTTCCGATCATTCCTATCCAGGCTCTTACTGAAGATAAAGTAAAGGGCAAGAAGAAAAATGAGATGAAGCATATCCTTAAGGAAGAAGCTGTGAAGCTTTACGAGACCAAGGAATCTGAATTCCCGGAACCGGAGCAGCTGCGTGAGCTGGAGCGTGTAGTTCTTCTGAAGTGCATTGACAGTAAGTGGATGGATCATATCGATGATATGGAAATCCTCCGTCAGGGTATCGGACTGGTTGGCTACGGACAGAGAGATCCGGTTGTTGAGTATAAGATGAGCGCTTATGATATGTTCAATGAGATGACCAACTCCATTCAGGAGGATACAGTTCGTATGCTGTATCATGTTCATGTAGAGCAGAAGATCGAGCGTGAGCAGGTTGCCAAGGTTACCGGAACTAATAAGGATGATTCCAGTGTGCGTAAGCCTGTCCAGAGAAAAGAAGAAAAGGTTTATCCAAATGATCCATGTCCGTGTGGAAGCG
>ENA-UAPG01000574-UAPG01000574.1-human-gut-metagenome-genome-assembly--contig:-NODE-574-length-11865-cov-11.766469_pt1 | contig 11865 bp, 8 predicted proteins | sample MGYA00243478_ERZ654573 | MGnify/ENA primary metagenome ERZ654573 (study PRJEB26926, sample SAMN06164711) | human gut metagenome | biome: ENVO:00009003; feature: ENVO:2100002; material: ENVO:00002003... | reverse complement strand
TTGTCAGAGCAGATACCATAAGAAATTTAAGCGGCGTATTGCTGTCTCCCAGGGCGTTGTAAATACCGTTTAATGTATTGTAGAGAAACAGGAAAACAGCGCCTCCAAAATAAATACGCAGATAGGTAAGTGAGTCTGCCATGATATCCGCATCTGTTCCCAAAAGTTTTAGAAGCGGTTCGGCCGCCAGCTCGCCGGCCGCCATGATCGCCAGTCCGATGACACCCAGAGCGATTAGTGCAGTGGAGATGGTGGTCTTCATTTCCCGGATCTGGCCGGCTCCGAAGAGCTGGGAAATGACAACCGTACATCCCATGGATAGGCCGGCAGCGATCGCTACAGCCAGAAAAACAACAGGGAAGGAGGAGCCTACTGCTGCAAGCGCATCCTCACCTACAAACTTTCCAACTACCATGGAATCCACCATATTGTAAAGCTGCTGAAAAAAGTTTCCGATAACCATAGGAAGCGCGAAAAAAAAGAGCAGCTTCAGAGGTTTGCCTTCCGTCAGATTTTTTACCATTTAAATACCCCCTTTTTTTCTGTATGTAACTGCATTATCTGCAATTCGTTTGATGTGGTCCTGATGTATTTGCTGTTCCTCCTCGGAAAAGCCGGCATAGCATATTTGGTCCCAGGTTTTGTAGATATCCCGGATATGTTCATAAATCTCCTCGCCTTTATCCGTCAGAGATACAAATTTTTGACGGCGGTCGTGTTCATTGATCTTGCGGCATATGAGGCCTTTTTCCTCCAGAGATGCCAGGTTCTTTGCAATCCTGCCTTTATCCAGGTTCAGATACTCCGCCATTTCCTCCTGACTGCAGCTTTTATCCTTGAGGATACGGATCAGCCGGCCTTCCAGGGGGATCAGCCCGTATTTTTCCATCTCACCCCTTACATATGACAATTCGCAGCGTCGTATGATGCTGACAAAATGATTATTCATAAAACTGCCTCCTTGAATTTAGTTGTAATTTGCAACTGTTGCATGGACAACTATTTATTATATGCATGTAAAAGGAAAATGTCAACATGAAATTTTTATATATGTTATACTGAGGTTACTATTCACGGCTGCTATCCCGCGAGGCGTTTTTATGCGCTTGCGCATGAAAATCCCGAGGCAGCCAGCGCGATATGGGGCAGAATGCTCCATATCTGTGCATCGCGAAGCGTGTTACTGTTTACAGAACTGCGTTTTTTGCACGGCTGTGAATAGTAACATACTGAGGATTAATAGGCGGCTGTTCATTGATGACAGTCCCGGGAAATATTTATAACATAAGGAGGCCGGGTGAGGCGGGGAAAATTTTTGGTTAGCCGGCCGCACAATGTGATTTAATGGGATCGTGAACAGCAGAAGAGAAAATCCCGTTGTGAAGGCATTTCTTTATGGGCTTTTACTCGTAACTGTGAAGGTAGGGAATAGTTATGCAAATTACAGACAATGTTCTGTTGGATTTTTCCTCAATGGAGAGACTGTGGGATGAGAAAGGAGTATGAATGGAAAAAATAGTGGAGATCATGGATAAAAGCGTTATTACGGAATTGTTCGCAGGATGGGAGGAGACTTTGATCTGGTCCTGTCTTCAGGATTGTATGGGAAGGGCTTACGGAGATGATCAGGAGAATCCACGGTCCGCACAGATAGTAGTGGGAGATTTCTGCTTTTTTGCAGGGCGGCCGGCGGAGGCGCTTGTGCGAAATAAACCGGATGACAGAGAATCAGAGTTTATCATTATGGTGCCGGCTTCGGTAGAATGGGGAGATTTGATAGAGAAGGTTTATCAGGGATGTTCAAAAAAACGAAAACGATATGCTATCAGGAAAGAGTCGGATATATTTGACAAGGAGAGGCTCAGGGATATAGTAAAGCACTGTCCGGAGGGATTCTCCCTGCATAAAATTGACAAAGAGACTTACCGGCAGGTTATGGAGAATCCATGGTCCGCAGATCTGTGTTCTCAGTTTAAAGATTACGAAGACTACAGGAAACGCGGATTGGGGGTTGCAGCCTTCGATAATAAGATTCTGGCAGCCGGTGCGTCTTCCTACACGGTCTATAAAGAAGGAATTGAGATTGAGGTGGATACCCGTGAAGATTACCGAAGAAAGGGACTGGCGCTCTGCTGTGCCGCACAGCTTATTCTGGATTGTCTGGAGCGGAGCCTGTATCCAAGCTGGGATGCCCAGAATCCTGCTTCCGTGGCATTGTCAGAAAAACTGGGCTATCATTTTGATAAGGAGTATACAGCCTATGAGGTGTACAAATATACAGGGATAAAGAAAAATTAAATAGGTGAAAAATAGATAACGAATGATGCATCGGATTTCGGATTTTGGCAGGAGGGAAGATGTGGATTGATGATAATTAGTATATTTTCAGCAGATTGATACAAAATCGGAAAGTTTTAAAGGCGTGATTTTTCGCAGAGTTTACAAAAAATGTGAATATGCAATATGTCAATAGAAATATGCACTGCAATATGATAAGCTATACAGCATAACAGATAAAGTTTTATGTCTTACATCATTGCTGCCATGTTGATAAAAGCCGGCTCCCCATGACAACAGGTAAGACATGGGACACCAAGTAAAATAAATGAGTATTGGAAAGGAAGGGTACAATATGGGATTTACAACAGAGGATATCAATATGCTGGAAAAGTTGTTTGACAATAAGTTGCAGCCATTATATTTGCAGGTGGATGAAAAATTTGAACAGGTAAATAATCGCTTGAATGAAAACGCGGAAAGGATGGAGGAACGGTTTGAGCAGATAGATGAAAAGCTTGAACAAATAGATGATAAATTTAGACAGATAGATAAAAGATTTGAATTAGTAGAGGAATCTATTAAGCAAATGAAAATTCAACTTAATAATGTTGAAACAAGGCTGGACCGTCTTGAGAAAGAGGTTGCGGCTGTGAGAGATGAATTGGAACAAACGAAATTTATTATAGAAAACGAAATTCAGAGAAATATTAAAATTATTGCGGAAAATCACGTGGATTTAAGCCGTAAATTTACAGATGCCCTGCGGGTTTCACAGACGGATGAGCTTTACCATTTAAAGGTTAACCAATTGGAATCCAGGCTTGTGATATTGGAAAGTAAATTTGATAGTTTGTCGCAGGGGCAGAAAAAAGTTGTTTAAATGTAACTGCTTAGCAAGTCTGTATATAGGCTGTATGTACTGTAAGGAAACGTTCAGCAGCCAGACGAAAACTCCATTGCCTAAGGTGATTCTCCATAGATCTTGCTGGTAATCATGCAGGTACTCAACCGTTACGTTCAAACATAGAAGGGGAATTCTAAACCTGTCTTCATAGTAAGATAATTGTTTATTTTTGGAGAATCGAAATCCAGCAGCGGTATAACGCGGAGTCTGTCATCCTCAATTTCTTTTTTGACAAGGCTGAGAGGGAGAAAGCTGTAACCCAGGCCCGCCAGAACAAAGTCAAGAAGTTTTGTACTGTTGTCTATCTCAAAGGAAAAATGGTAATTATCAGGAAAAAGCTGACGGATAAAGAGACCCACTTCCTGCAGGGCAAAATTGCAGAAAAGGTAATTCAATTTAGGAAGATCTTTTCTGGTAATTCCCTTCTGATAGTTTATGTCACTGCTGCAACAGACAAGAACCAGTTCGTCTTTTTTAAAACATTGGCAGGTGAAACCTTGTTTCTTCAACGGAATATAGGTAAATGCAAAATCAAGCAAATCATCCTGGAGTGCATGAAGCAGTTCCATAGAATGGGAAATGGTGACTTTTGTATTCACATCCCTGTGTTCCTGCATATAACCAAGCAGGGGTGCTCTTAAATGACACTCATAAATGGTGTTTGTTGTACCAATATGCAGATTCTCCCTGGAAAAATCCTGTGTGTTCAGCATCGTGACTGCTGATTTTTCCAAGGCAAGTATGCGGTTGGCATAATCAATAAACTTTATGCCGGCTTCTGTAAGTTTCAGGCTTCTCGGACTGCGGACAAACAAGGGCTGGCCAAGTTCTTTTTCCAATTCGGCAATTCTGTTTGTAACCGTAGACTGGGCTACAAAAAGTGCCTCGGAAGCTTTGGTAAAGTTTAAAATTTTACTGAGCGCTAAAAATGTTTCCAAGGATGTTGTATTCATATAAACTCCTATCGAAAAAACAAATCATAACAATGCGATTAATTTATTTTACAAATTATAAAGAATAAGATATAATTTGTCAAGAATTAAGTATGAAGACATTGTTATAAGGAGAGATAAAGATTATGGAGTACAATTTGAGAGAAGAGGGCTTTTATGGTAATATGGAGCCGGAACAAATTACAGAAATGTACGGCAGTCCGGTTTATGTATATAATGAAGAAACGCTACGTTTACGATGTAGAGAATTGAAGAAAATGGTGAAATATCCTCACTTTGTCATTGATTATTCTATTAAAGCAAATTTCAACCCTGCCCTTCTGCAGATCGTCAAAGAGGAGGGGCTTGAGGTGGATGTCATGTCACCGGGAGAAATATCTCTGGCCAAAATGGCAGGTTATGAGGCAGATGAAATTTTCTATATCTGTAATAATGTATCTGAACAGGAAATGCGCTATGCCATAGAGGCAGGTGTGACTACCAGCGTGGATTCCCTCTCTCAGCTGGAACAGTATGGAAGACTGAATCCGGGAGGAAAAGTGGCTGTTCGCCTGAATCCCGGCCATGGTGCAGGACATCATCAGAAAGTCATTACAGCAGGCAAGAAAACAAAATTCGGAATTGATGTGGAGATGCTCCATGAAGTGAAGGCTATTCTTGCCCGCTATAGCCTTAAACTGGTTGGTGTGAACCAGCATATTGGCTCCCTTTTTTTAGAAAAAGAACAATACCTGAAGAGTGTGGATTCCCTTCTGGAATGTGCAAAAGAATTTTCTGATTTGGAATTTGTGGATTTTGGCGGGGGATTTGGTATCGCCTATCATAAAGAGAATCAGATTCAGAGACTAGATTTGGCAGATCTGGGAAAATCCCTGGATGAGATCATGTACCGTTTTGTGAAGGAATACGGGAAGGAAATCACCTTCCGGGCGGAACCGGGCCGCTATGTGACGGCAGAATCGTCAGTCCTTTTGGGAACCGTAAATACGGTGAAAACCAACCACGGCAAAAAATATATTGGCACAGATATTGGATTTAATGTACTTATGCGTCCGGTATTATACGATTCTTATCATGAGATTGAGGTATATGAAAAAAATAGGAAGGTGTCAGGAAAAAGAGAGACAGTCACTGTTGTAGGCAATATTTGCGAGAGTGGTGACATTCTGGCAAAAGACAGGGAACTTCCCCATATAGAGGAAAAAGATGTGATTGGAGTTTTGGATGCAGGCGCTTATGGACATGTCATGAGCTCTAATTATAATGGAAGACTTAGGCCGGCAGAGGTTCTGGTAAGAACAGACGGAAAAATCCGCCTCATCAGAAAACGTGATACACTGGAAGATTTGGTGAAAAACTATGTATTGCTGCCATAACAGGCTGGTATCAGAAGGGAGCATTTTTCTCTGATGGGCAGAGTGGAATGCTCCCTTTTTTTCTTGAATTTTAGTTATCTTCCTCTGTCATGGTATATACCTGGCGTTTTCTTGCCATTTCATCGCTTGCCAGATATTCATCATAGGTAGTGATCTTATCGATCAGTACACCGTTTGGAAGTATTTCCATGATACGGTTCGCTGTGGTCTGTACAATCTGGTGGTCATGGGAGGCAAACAAAATGACACCGGGGAATTTTATCATACCGTTATTCAGTGCGGTAATGGATTCCATGTCCAAATGGTTGGTAGGCTCATCAAAAACCAGCACATTGGCACCGGATATCATCATTTTAGATAAAAGGCATCTTACCTTTTCGCCTCCGGAGAGTATACGGACTTTTTTTACACCGTCCTCACCTGGGAACAGCATACGTCCAAGAAAACCACGTACATAAGTCGCATCTTTAATTTCAGAATACTGCGTCAGCCAGTCTGCTATGGTCAGGTCATTGTCAAACTCGGCTGTATTATCTTTAGGAAAATATGCCTGAGATGTAGTGACGCCCCATTTGTAGGTTCCTTCATCCGGCTCCATTTCTCCAATAAGGATTTTGAAAAGTACGGTTTTAGCCTGCTCATTTCCCCCGACAAATGCAACTTTATCATCATGACCGAGAGTAAAGGAAATGTTGTCCAATATTTTCACACCGTCAATGGTTTTTGAAAGGCCTTCTACCATGAGCACTTCGTTTCCGATTTCGCGGTTTGGACGGAAATCAATGTACGGGTATTTGCGGCTGGAAGGACGCATATCATCCAGCTGTATTTTCTCCAAGGCACGTTTTCTGGATGTGGCCTGTTTTGATTTTGACGCGTTGGCGGAGAATCTGGATATAAACTCCTGTAACTCTTTGATCTTTTCTTCTTTTTTCCGGTTGGCTTCTTTCATCTGTTTGATCAGAAGCTGGCTGGACTCATACCAGAAATCATAGTTTCCGGCATAGAGCTGGATTTTACCGTAGTCAATATCCGCAGTATGTGTACATACCTTATTTAAAAAGTAACGGTCATGGGACACTACAATCACCGTGTTCTCAAAATTGATCAGGAATTCTTCCAGCCATTCTATGGCGTCCAGGTCTAAGTGGTTGGTAGGCTCATCCAGAAGAAGTATATCAGGGTTACCAAAAAGGGCCTGTGCAAGAAGAACCTTCACTTTCTGGCTGCCTGTCAAATCGCCCATTATGGAATAGTGCAGTTCTGTTTCAATCCCCAGACCATTTAAGAGCTGTGCCGCATCGGATTCTGCTTCCCAGCCGTTCATCTCGGCAAACTCACCCTCCAGTTCACTGGCACGGATTCCATCCTCATCGGAAAAATCTTCTTTTGCGTAGATGGCTTCTTTTTCTTTCATAATATCATACAGACGTTTGTTGCCCATGATAACTGTGTCAAGAACCGTATAAGCATCATATTTGAAGTGATCCTGCTGTAAGAAGGAGAGACGCTGTCCGGGTGTAATGGTGATATCACCACTGGTGGTCTCAAGCTGACCGGAAAGGATTTTTAAGAACGTAGATTTGCCGGCGCCGTTGGCACCGATCAAACCATAACAGTTTCCTTCCGTAAACTTGATATTGACGTCCTCAAACAGTGCTTTTTTACCGATTCGTAAAGTGACATTATTTGCTGCAATCATGTTAATCCCTCACTTTATAAAAAACTTACAATTTTCTTTGCGTAATCTCTTCTTATTTTACAGTAAAATGTGGAATTTGCAAGCATTTCTTTTAAAATACTTGATAAATTAAGTATACAAAGGTATAATGGACACCATTAGGAAAAAAAGAGGGACGAGAGAAGACCACAGAGAGTACAGGAAAGGAGCACAGGAAAAATGCTGATTACAAGAGAATGCGACTACGCGGTGCGGATTGTCCGGGCACTTGCTGGAGGAGATAAACTTTGCGTGAACCAGATATGCGAAAAGGAGGAACTGACTCCCGCGTTTGTATATAAAATACTCAAAAAATTGGAAAAAGGAGATTTGGTGAAGAGCTTCCGTGGAAGTAATGGAGGATATGCACTGAAGAAAGATATTGGCCAGATTACACTGCTGGATATCTACCTGGCAGTGGAGCCGGAATTTTACATGATCGAGTGTATGAATCCGGACAAGCCCTGTGTGCGCAACCAGGATGAAGAGGGATGTAAGGTCCATAAAGAGCTGTGCAAAATACAAAAAAACCTGCTCAGAGAGCTTGGTGCCAGGACGATTCGTGAAATTATGGAGGAAGAGTAGTCAGGATTTGTTTTTTTCAAAAAACATTCTACTTATTTTCGTTAAAAAATGGACATGCTTGGCGAATCGTGATATAATTTCGATAGACTTCGGGGAGCGAAGTGGAACATTGTTTATAACAATTTTCAAGGAGGAAAATAACAAATGGCTAGAAAGATGAAAACCATGGATGGTAATCATGCAGCAGCTCATGCGTCTTACGCATTTTCCGATGTTGCAGCGATTTACCCGATTACCCCGTCATCTGTAATGGCAGAGGCTACAGACGAATGGGCAACACAGGGAAGAAAGAACATTTTCGGACAAGAAGTACAGGTTACTGAGATGCAGTCTGAGGCTGGTGCAGCAGGTGCTGTACATGGATCCCTGGCAGCAGGTGCCCTGACTACTACATATACCGCATCACAGGGTCTTCTGTTAATGATCCCTAATCTTTATAAAATCGCTGGTGAGCAGTTACCGGGTGTATTCAACGTGTCTGCCCGTGCACTTGCAAGCCACGCACTGTCAATCTTTGGAGACCATTCCGATGTATACGCATGTCGTCAGACAGGATGTGCTATGCTTTGTGAATCTTCCGTACAGGAAGTTATGGACCTGACACCGGTTGCACATATGGCATCTATCAAAGGTAAAGTTCCGTTCATCAACTTCTTTGATGGTTTCCGTACTTCTCATGAGATCCAGAAGATCGAGACATGGGATTACGAAGACTTAAAAGAGATGGTAGACATGGACGCTGTTGATGATTTCCGCGCTCGCGCACTGAATCCAAACCATCCGTGCCAGAGAGGTTCTGCACAGAACCCTGACATCTTCTTCCAGGCAAGAGAAGCATGTAATCCGTACTACGATGCTTTACCGGCAATCGTTCAGGAATACATGGACAAAGTAAACGCTAAGATCGGTACAGATTACAAACTGTTCAACTACTACGGTGCAGCGGATGCTGAGCACGTAATCGTTGCTATGGGTTCTGTAAACGATACAATTGAAGAAACTATCGATTATTTACTGGCAGCCGGCAAGAAAGTCGGTGTTGTAAAAGTTCGTCTGTACAGACCATTCTGCGCTGACGCATTGATCGAAGCTATTCCGGAAACTGTAAAACAGATCACTGTTTTAGACAGAACAAAAGAACCGGGCTCTCTGGGTGAGCCGTTATACTTAGACGTTGTTGCTGCATTAAAGGGAAGCAAATTCGATGCAGTTCCGATTCTTACAGGACGTTACGGTTTAGGTTCCAAAGACACCACACCGGCTCAGATCGTTGCTGTATATGAGAACACAGAGAAGAAAAAATTCACGGTAGGTATCGTGGATGATGTTACAAATCTGTCTCTGGAAGTTGGTACTCCTATCGTTACAACACCGGAAGGAACCATCAACTGTAAATTCTGGGGTCTGGGCGCTGACGGTACAGTAGGTGCTAACAAGAACTCCATCAAGATCATTGGTGACAACACAGATATGTACGCTCAGGCTTACTTTGACTATGACTCAAAGAAATCCGGCGGTGTTACTATGTCTCACCTGCGTTTTGGTAAAAAACCGATTAAATCTACATACCTGATTAAGAAAGCAAACTTCGTTGCATGCCATAATCCTTCCTATGTAAGAAAATACAACATGGTTCAGGAGCTGGTAGACGGAGGTACATTCCTGCTGAACTGTCCTTGGGACATGGAAGGCCTGGAAAAACACTTACCGGGACAGGTAAAAGAATTTATTGCTAACCACAACATCAAATTCTATGTGATCGATGGTGTTAAGATTGGTATTGAGACAGGCATGGGCCCGACTCGTATCAACACAATCCTGCAGTCCGCATTCTTCAAACTGGCTGACATCATTCCGGAGGCTCAGGCTATTGATTTGATGAAAGCAGCAGCCAAAGCTACATACGGACGTAAAGGTGATGACGTAGTTGCGAAAAACTGGGCAGCTATTGATGAAGGTGCAAAACAGATCGTTGAAGTTCAGGTTCCGGAAAGCTGGAAAACTGCTACAGACGAAGGTCTTGACCTGACTCACGCAGAGAACGGAAGAAAAGAAGTTGTAGACTTCGTTAACAACGTTCAGGCTAAAGTTACAGCTCAGGAAGGTAACTCACTGCCTGTATCTGCATTCACAGAATATGTTGATGGTACAACTCCATCCGGAACATCTGCTTACGAGAAACGTGGTATTGCAGTAAATATCCCGGTATGGCAGCCTGAAAACTGTATCCAGTGTAACCGTTGCGCGTATGTATGCCCGCATGCATCCATTCGTCCGGTTGCTATGACAGAGGCTGAGGCAGCAAATGCTCCGGCAGCTCTTGATATGACTGGAATGAAAGAATATAAATTTGCTATCGCAGTATCCGCTCTTGACTGTACCGGATGTGGTTCCTGTGCAAATGTCTGCCCAGGCAAGAAAGGCGCAAAAGCCCTTGTTATGGAAAACATGGAAGCGAATGTTGAATCTCAGAAATTCTTTGATTACGCGGTATCTCTTCCGGTTAAAGAAGATGTTGTTGCTAAATTCAAAGAGACAACTGTAAAAGGTTCTCAGTTCAAACAGCCTCTGCTTGAGTTCTCAGGTGCTTGTGCAGGTTGTGGTGAGACACCGTACGCGAAGTTGATCACGCAGCTGTTCGGTGATAGAATGTACATTGCAAACGCAACAGGATGTTCCTCTATCTGGGGTAACTCCTCACCGTCTACACCGTACACTGTAAACGCAAAAGGACAGGGTCCTGCATGGGATAACTCCTTATTTGAGGATAATGCAGAGTTCGGTTACGGTATGTTACTGGCTCAGAACGCTATCCGCGGCGGCCTGAAAGAAAAAGTAGAATCCGTAATGGCAAGCGCAGAAGCTTCAGAGGAAGTGAAAGCTGCATGCAAAGAGTGGTTAGATACCTACAATTGTGGTGCTACCAACGGTGCGGCTACTGACAAACTGGTTGCAGCTCTGGAAGGAATTGATTGCGATACCTGCAAAGATATTGTTAAGAAAAAAGACTTCCTGGGTAAAAAATCCCAGTGGGTATTCGGTGGTGACGGATGGGCTTACGATATCGGATTCGGCGGTGTTGACCACGTATTAGCAAGTGGAAAAGACATCAACATTATGGTATTCGATACAGAGGTTTACTCTAACACAGGCGGACAGTCTTCCAAGGCTACTCCGACAGGTGCGATTGCACAGTTCGCTGCAGGCGGTAAAGAAGTTAAGAAGAAAGACCTTGCTTCCATCGCTATGAGCTATGGTTATGTATATGTTGCTCAGATTTCCATGGGTGCAGACTTTAACCAGACTGTAAAAGCAATTGCTGAGGCTGAGGCATATCCGGGACCATCCCTGATCATCGCTTACGCTCCTTGTATCAACCATGGTATCAAGAAAGGTATGAGCAAAGCTCAGACAGAGGAAGAATTGGCTGTTAAATCCGGCTACTGGCATAACTTCCGCTTCAATCCGGAAGCAGAAAGCAAATTCTCCTTGGATTCCAAAGAGCCGACAGAAGATTACCAGGCATTCCTGGATGGAGAGGTTCGTTACAATTCTCTGAAACGTTCTAATCCTGAAAAGGCTGCTAAACTCTTTGCTCTGAATGAAAAACAGGCTAAAGAAAGATATGAATATCTGAAGAAACTGGTTACTCTGTATGGAGATGCAGAAAACTAATCATTAGTTTCTTGAGTGAAATAAGAAGCAGGCATCACCGGTGGGTGGCGCCTGTTTTTTTGTGGAGTGTAAGGTGGATGGAATGAAATAGAGGTAGGGGTGCTGTACCTCCGTTTCTTGTACGCTTTCCAAACAACCCTTGTTATTCTGAGGCATTCATATTATACTGAAACATATAGCAATTACTTAACAAGTCAGCGTATTCACTACGCTGACCATTAAAATTTCCTGCAGGTGTAAATGCTGCTGCCAGGGACGGTTTAGTGTGGGTTTTTATTCGTAACTGTGAAAGTAACTAACAGTTTTGACGTATTAATTAGGTGATTGCGAAACGAGTTCGCAATTCTGATTCCAAAGAGAAAGAAACCCTGC
>ENA-UAPG01000570-UAPG01000570.1-human-gut-metagenome-genome-assembly--contig:-NODE-570-length-11895-cov-15.455828_pt1 | contig 11895 bp, 8 predicted proteins | sample MGYA00243478_ERZ654573 | MGnify/ENA primary metagenome ERZ654573 (study PRJEB26926, sample SAMN06164711) | human gut metagenome | biome: ENVO:00009003; feature: ENVO:2100002; material: ENVO:00002003... | reverse complement strand
CCAGCGTCTGCTTGCCTGTATTTTTATCCTGATCTTTTTGCTGATAGTATTGGCAAGGATATCTTCGAATAACTCTCGATCCCTCTCATTTAGCAGTCTGGACAATGCATCTGCATCCTCCACAAGCTTTCGGATCAATTCTTTAAAGGTTACCGGAGTTCCCCTGTATTTTGCAGAAATGTCAATTCTCTTTACACTTATGTCAAAGAGGACTGTTTCTTCATCTAATTCTGTAAACAGAGACAAAAGTGTAATCTGATAATCCAGGAGACAGCCTCTGTTCTGATGATAAATCTCCTGAAGATTCCCAAAGAGATCGTTTTGTTTTTTATTACCAAATTCTCCTGCATACATTCTGCAGATTTTCCTGGCCTGGTCTTCCATATCCTCTGTAAGCACAAAATTTTTCTCTACATACCCCAGATCATACTCTTTCTTAAATACAATCTGATAGTGCTCCTTTTTTCTCTGCAGCTCCTGCTTTTTTATTAGATTATCCTGCTTTTTTTCTTCAAAAATCTGTATTTCTTTTTCCAGTGCCTCCTGCTTTCTTACACAGTTTTCCCGTTCCTTTGGAAGCTCCTGAAGACGTTTTATACAAATATCCAGACGTTCCCGGATCTGTTCATAATCCGTAAGTTCCAGCTGTTTTCTGGCAGAATCTAAAAGTCCTTCTAATTCCCTGATTTTCTGCTGATTTTTTATCTTTTCATACCGGATCTCATCCAGATCCTGTTCCAGCTCCTCCAGATATTCCTTCTGGCTTTCTGCAAATCGAAGACTATTTTGATAATTTCCCCAGAAAATCTGAAGGCCGGATAAAAGATCTTTATAACAGTTTAAGGAGTCCTGTACCTGTACAAACAGATCAAATCGCGGCGCTAAAAATGCTTTTGAACAAAGCTCCCTCGCACGAATTCGTATCTGATCCAGAAGTTTCCTCTCTTTTTCTGTCAGCGCCTGCTGCTCTCCCATTCGTCTGACTGCAAGCCCCAGTTTATACTCCCATTCTGATAATGATTTTGCCGCAGTTTTCAGATCATCTTCTTTTGGAAAGTGCTCCCATTCGTCTTTCAGAAGTGCTTTTCTGTCTTCATATTTATTAAAATCCTCTTCTAAAAGAAGCAATGCATTTTCTTTATGTTCCAGGATTCCTGTCAGCTCTTCTATCTTATTTTTTCTGTATTCTTCTCTGGCGCTTACACCGATAAAGCGAGCTTTATATTCTTTGGTTACCGTTCCTTCCAGTACACCGATCCGATAATTTCCGTTCCTGTCGATCCAGGAATGCCCGTCCTGCTGATTATGATTTCCAAAGCCTATAGAAGATAATATATTAGAAATACTCTGATACAGAAGGATATCCTGATCTCCGTTATCTACTGCCAGAACCTGAGTTAAGTTTTCTTTCACATGAGAAACATCACTGAAAATATACTTATCACAGATACCTGCATCCAAGGCAAGAACCTGCTCCCGATATTCCTCTGAAATAATCAGAGCATCCAAAACTCCCATATTTAACAGTGCTTCTTCCAGATGATCTGCCTGTTCCCTGGTTAATTGTTCATCAAATTCAATGGTCTTATAAAACTGCATATAGGGAATTCCCTTCTCCATTAAACGATGACGGTTTTCTTTTACACTGTCCGGTTGTTCCGGTTCAGGATCCTTCTGGTTTTTCCAGTCTTCCAGTTCTGTTTTTGTTGCCTCCAGTTCTTCCCAGACTCTTTTTTTATCCTGTTCTATCCGGAGAATCTCCCGATTTAATCCCCCTTCTTTACTGAACATAACATTCTTTACCAGATCACGAATTTCCAGAAAATCCTTTCCCAGTTCATACTCATGGATTTTGCGGGTCATCTCTTTTAAAATATCCGGCTCTGGATGAAGTTCCTTGTTTCCATGTGCCCAGATATAAATTTTTTCAGTCAGCTCTGCCTTTGTTTCCTCAAAAAGTTTTTCATACTGCTGAACTTCTCTTTCTGTGTAATCTCGTTCCTTCTGGCAGAGATCCAGTTCTTCCAGATATCTATCATAACGTTCCTGACTGTTCCTTTCCTCCTCCAGCCCCTCCTTTCCCTGTCGTACTTTTTCACTGTAGTCTTTCAGCAAAGCATTATGAGCGGAAAAAGAATAGGATGGATTCTGATCCTCCAGAAGCTCTTTTCTTAAAAATGAAAACTCATCAAAGGGGACTTCCTCCATGACCTCTTCCATTTCATCCAGACACTCTTCCATAGAGCACCATATACTCTCATTTTTTTCTTTTTCTTTTCTGAGTTTCTCATCAGCATCCAGCTGTTTTTCTTTTTTCTCCTGCTCCTGTGATTCCTTTTTCTTCTGCTCTGTCTGTTTTTCCTGAAGTTCCTGTACAAGCTTCATTTCCTGTTCTTTCAGTCTTGCCGCATCACTTCCTGCCAGAGAATCACGCTCTTCTTTTAATATATTTTCTTCACAGATCAGATTTTCATAGTGTTGCTTTTCATGGATCAAAAGTTCTTTCTCATCCTTAATTTTTACTGAATTTTCCTGTTCTGTTTTTTCGCAGATATCCAGATTTTTCAGAACCTCAGTAAATATTAGCGCTTTATCATAAAGCACAATCTGATTATACTGATCATAAACTTTTTCAATCTGTCTGGCTGCACTTATACTTTCATTTAGAGCATCTAAGTTTGTTTTCAGACTGTCCATATTTTCAATTGCTTCAGACATCGGACGAAGGTCATCCTCCGACAAAGTCTGCAATGAACTGCTCAAAATTTCATTAATCACCGAGGGCTTAAAATCTTTGGAAAGTTTAGGTGTTCGGAGCTGGATCAGAAGTTCCAGAAGTTCTTTGTATTCCTCTGGTGTCTCAAAACCAAATAAAAGACGGTTAACACAGGCAGCATATTCTCCCTGTGTTTCCATAACCATACCACCGGTTCCTATACGGTTTCTCAACTCTGTTTTTGAACAGGTTATCTTATTTTCTACATCCTTATAAAGAAAAATATCCTGTCCTACTCTTCGATTATCTGTAATACAAAAATACCAGGATTCCAGCTTTTTATTTTTTCTGGCACGGATTCCCAGTCCTAATGTCATGTATTCTTCACTTTTTAACCTCTTAAATTCCATATAAAGATATCCGGTACGTTCCTCTCTGTCATCTCCTTCTTCCAAAAGATAATTTTCCATTTTTCTTGCCCTCGAGCCAAAAGGATCCAGGCGTTCCGGCCGCATATTTCCATCCAGTAAAAGTGGGATAAAACTCTGCATTGTAACAGATTTTCCGGATCCATTGGCACCTCTTAACAACATACGACCATCCAGAAAATCGAACTCTTCTTCATCATAATACCAGAAATCAATCAACCCTACTTTATTAATCTGCCACTTGCTATTATTCATCCTTTGCTCCTTTTAAATGAAAATCTGGTGGATAGGTTCCCATAATCTTTCCCATTACCGGCTTTATAATAATATCTTCATGCCGTTCTTCAATCAACATTAATTCACTCATATACTCGTATACTTCCCGGTATATTTCTCCAAATGTCATTTCCCGATATGTTTTATTCCAGGCACAGCAAAATCGCTCTTTGCACTCCTCTACCATCTTCTGAAAGGTTACTTTTGGAAGTCGGATTTGCTCATCCGTCTCTATATAAATCTCTCCTGCCTGGATTTTTTCCTGCAGCACACCATTAAATAAAAGTACAATATCTGACAAAGTATTTTCTTCCGGAAAGGTTCTTCCCAGGTGACAGCTTTCATCCAAAATCAAAAATACACTGTTTCTGTGTACCTGAAGTTCACAGTCGATTAATTCAGAAAGTTCTCCCTGTATCATATTTCGATAATTTCTAATATAAGCAAAATCTTCTTCTGAATCTGCATTTTTGTACATTCCCATAGACATCAAAAGCTTTCGATAAACTCTCTGTCTCCGTACAATGCCCCGGTCCTCATTTACATCTATCCATTCTTCCTTTTCAAAATCTTCCGGTTTCGCATAGCTCATAATATCTTGGGTAAAATTCTTCATAAAATATCTGGAAGCTCCCGTATTTTCGTACAAAACTTCCCCTGTATAATCTCTGGCAAATCCGTCTTCACTTCCGTCATCCACCTGTAAAATACCACAAAATGTACAATATTTCATAACTTTTATCAGATGACGGCGATATCGATAAATAGTCCAGTCAATCTGTTCTTTTTCATACTGACTTTGTATATACTCCGTAAGTTCAGAAAGTACAAACTGCTCTTCTGCTTCTTTTTCTTCCAGAAACATAAGAACAATACAGAAAAAAACATATTCCACCGGATCTTTAAATTCCATAATTCCCATCCAGTTTTCAGGCTTTGCAGGCATTTTTTCCACCTTGATAAGATAAGGATTTACAATTACCTGATATCCCATTTTTTCTCTTAAAAACCGTTTCTCTTCCCCGGAAGCCAGAGCTTCTTTTACCTGATAGTAAAGTTCCCTGTCTCTTGCTTTCAGTATCCATCTCCGATTTAATAAAATCTCCAATGTGTTCATTTTATTCCTTTTCTTCCTCGAATATTATGGTATAAGCCGGCATCTGAAAAACACCGTCAGTACAGTTCAGCGTACAGTATTTACGGACATCTGTTTTCTCTATATAATAGGTTTGTCCCTCTTCTGTCTTCGCCCTGGAATTCTTTTTTTCCAGAGCCTTTGACAGCCATAACAGAAACATATCTCTTACCTGTGGTTCAAGTATTGGCAGCTTTGAAAATTCCAGACGATTATCTTTTATATAGCTTTTCAAAAGTTTTCTTTCTTTTTCCTGTTTCTCTATTTCTGCTATACGCATTTCCTCTTTTTCCCTGGAACGATCACGGATTCCTGTTCGTTTTGCTTTTTCACGGTATGTTCGAATTCTTGGAGTCAAAGTGAGTACACAGGGATTTTCTTCATATACTCCACTGTTAATGCTGTCTGTTTCCCGCTGGATAGCGCCCTTTAAATGCAATGGCTTTTCTATGCCAAATACAACCGCTGCCAGTCTATGAGCCTCCTGAATATCTCTGCATTCAGAAAAAATCTGAGCTACTTTTTTATACTCTTCTCTTCGGTTTGCCCCCTGGCTGCTCATTTCACTGATTCGGGCTGCATACCGGGTAATCTTGCGGATAATCTCATTAGTTGTATCAAATACTTTTCCGGCTTCTGACTGTATTCCATCTTTGCCAGCAAACCATTCCACCATACTTTCCCATCGACCCATAATTTTATCATAGATCATCTTCTCGTCCACTTCTACATCAATTCTCGGAATAGAAAGCTCATAGGATGTGACCTGTTCTACAAGCTTAGTTACAATTGTTTTGTCAATATTCCGAAGCTTCTGTTCAATTGCAGAAACATTCGCCTGAAGTCCTTTTACAAAAGAACGCAGATACTCAATAAGGCGATCTTTAAATAGCAGAAATTCCTTTGTTTTCATCATTTCTTCTGCTTTGATACTGTTCAGCTCCCGCATATAATCCTGATAGTTCTGGTTCAGGCGAATAAAATCATTGTTCAGATCATTCCACCATCCATACAGCTTTTCCGGATTCTTAGATACCATTTCTTCCAGTCTTCCGAAATTAATTCTCAGACGTTCCAGAAGAGTTGGTTCCAATGAAGATCCCTCTATAAACAAATTTTCCACCCTTATAACCATTCGTTCTATTTCTACTGCTGTTTCCGAAAGCTGATAACGAAATTTTTTATTTTTAAATTCTTCAATACTGTTTACCTTTCTGGTATCCTGAATTGTAATCAGATTTCCCCAGGATGCCAGTGCAGTCAGATCCTGTTGACATTGCTCCATTGTATAGGATCCAAAATATGGATCTTCTTTCAATTCCTCAAATACTTCTTCCTGATATAACCAATATTTTAATTTCTCATACTTTAAATAAAAAAGCCGGATGATCGGACGATATCTGTCTGTATTTTCTACGTTCAGATATTTCGCCTCAAGCATCGGCTTTCTCATTTTTTCCTGGATCTTCATTGTATTTACCTCAGATATTTTATCCCTCTACGTTTACTTTTTTATAATAGCATATAATAAATAAATCTACAATAACTGTCTGTAAAATCAATTCAGCTGACCATTCTAAGTCTGCCGTCAAAGGATAATGTTCCTGATTTTCAATCTGATCCATCTTTTTCATTATAAATATTTGACATATATTTTTATTATCCTGATATCGATATGTATTACAACACAAGTTAGTATTGACAAATTTTGAAATTCATGTATAATGAACATTGTTCATTTAAAAAAGCGCCTGAAAAGACGCTTGCAAATAAACTGGTTTCTATTCAAAAGAATAACCTTATTTTATAAAGGAGTTTTTATATCGTGAAAGTAAAGAAAAAAACATTATTACTTATTGCCTGTATCGTATGGTTTATGGCCGGCTTTAATATTTTGAGAATAGGTATTCTCTCCTATCCACCATACCTTTCAATAATAAATATTCTGCTCTCCATTGTTGTTTTTTCTGTTTTTCAACATTTCATTTTTGGACGGCTTGTAAAAAAACATACTGTACGAATTCAAAATTATGAAGAAGAACAACACTTTTTTATGAAATTCTTTGATGTAAAATCATTTATTATCATGGCAGTTATGATGAGTGGAGGAATTTATCTTCGTGCATCTTCATTTGTTCCGGAACGCTTTATTGCAGTATTTTATACCGGTCTTGGATCTTCTTTGCTCTTAGCCGGAATTTTATTTGGCAAAAATTATTTTCAGTATAAGGCAAAATAATAGAACCATAATAACAAGCTTTGCGTTCTGTTCATCCTGATTCTATATTCCAAGTTCCTTCCATCCTACTTTTCCGTTTCCGGCAACAATGTCTGACACCTCCACTGCACAGACATCTGCCCCTCTGTAGGTTGTTACGCTGCCTCCCGCTTCCTGCACAAGAAGCAGGCCGGCTGCAAAATCCCAGGGCTTTAATCCTTTTTCAATGTAAGCATCCAGACGCCCTGCCGCCACATACGCAAGAGCAATGGACGCGGAACCAAGACATCTGATATCTTCACATTTCATAAAAATATTTTTAAAAAGCTCAAAATTAGCCTCTGCCATTTCCTTTTGGTAGGGGCTTGTTCCTACTGCAACCAGACTTTCTGTGATTGTCCCGGCAGAACTTACACATATAGGAGTTTCATTTAAAAAAGCGCCTTTCCCTTTTTCTGCATAAAAGAACTCTTCTGTATATGGCCGGTATATAATCCCCAGTTCAATACATCCATGATTCCAGAGCGCCAATGATAATGCACTTACCTTCATATCATGGATTAAATTTGTAGTTCCATCAACTGGATCCAGAATCCATGCCATTTTCGAGAAATCCACCTGTTTATTATCTTTTTCTTCTCCCATAAACTGAATTTCCGGGAATTCCTGATGCAGCCTTTCCTGAACAAATCTTTGTACCTGAATGTCCACCTCTGTCACAAAGTCTGCTTCTCCTTTTTGGGAAATTTCCTCTGCACTTTTGCGATTCATAAACATCGCGCCTGCATCTCTTACAATTTTTTCCAAAATTTCCTTTTTTATTTTCATCCTGTTTTACATGCCCTTCTTTCTGCCAATTTCTAATCTGTATGAATTGCCTTTTTTACATAACCGACTGAAAAAATCAACACCAGTATTGTCATAATGATAGAACTTGCACTGGCAAATCCAAACTTCAGAGTTTTGATTCCATAAGTATACATAAACTGAGTAATAGTAGAGGTTGTCCCTGCCGGTCCTCCACCCGTAAGAATGTTTACTTTTTCAAAGAGGCGGAAGGTATCAATTGTACGCAGCATCGCACACAGCGCAATTCCACTGGAAATATTTGGAAGAACCACATGGATAAAAGTTTGAGCATACCCTGCACCATCAATTGCAGCGGCCTCTTTCTGACTTTCAGAAACACCCTGAAGACATGCATAAAGCAAAAGAAACGCAAAGGGTGTATTTTGCCATATATCAATAACAAGAATGGTGCCAAATGCTGTTTTCATATCATAAAACCAGTTATAGGCAGAAACTCCCAGAGCTTCAAAAATATGTGTGACAATTCCATAATTAGGTGACAGCATCATTCTCCAGATCAAAGCAACGGTAACCGCTGGCAGCAAGTATGGAAGTAATACCAGTGTTCGGAAAACTTTTTTCCCTTTTTTCATTTTCAGACTGTTTACATACAGAGCCAGAAGAAGCCCCAGTAAAATTTCAATTACAACTGCAATTAAGGTAAATACAATGGTATTCCATACAGATTGTCGAAAAAATGCATTCGAAATCAAATCTTTATAATTTTTGAGCCCCAGCCAGGAATAAGTTCCTTTTAAATAATTGTAATCTGTGAAGCTGTACAATACAGTAAAAATTACTGGATATACAGTCATTATCAGTATAACTGCTATGGTTGGTACTGTCATTTCATAAGCAAACAGGGCTTTTGTGCCCTGCTGCTTCCTAACCTTTTTTTTCATAAGGAAATCCTCTCTGTATTTATGCCATCAGATTTTCCAACTGAAGCTGTGCATCCTCCAGACCCTGTTCTACTGTCTTTGTTCCAGCCATAATATTTCCCATTTCTGCTCCGAGAATGTTTGTAAACTCTGTCCATTCTGCGATTGCAGGACGGTATACACCCTGATCCAGTGCATCACATACAATGGAAAGATGTGGATAATCTTTTAACACATCTTCATTTTGCAGAACACTGTAACGACATGGTACTCCACCATTTTTTACACTTTCCAGCTGTACTTCCGGGCTCATAATATACTGTAGCAATTTCATTGCAAGCTCTGGATTCGGGCTGTTTGCAGGGATACCAAGGCACCAGGTTCCATATTCTGAAGTGTTGTAAGCCTCTGCTCCTTCTTTTGCCATAGTTGGGCTTACCATATAATTCGCTGCGCTGTCAGCAGAAGGCACATACCAGCCTGGCCAGCCGATTGCCAGTGCAGAAGAACCGTTATCAATAGAAGCGCTTACATCATCTTTTGACATGGCAGTTCCTGTACCGATCAATTCTGTATAATATTCCATTGCCTGAGTAAATTCTGGTGTATTGATGGTTGGCTGATTGTTTTCATCTACTACCCATCCTCCATTTGCCAGAAGAATTGGCAGAAAATCGGAAACAATATTGTCCGGGGTATCGCCACGATAAGCAAAGCCATTTTTACCAGCTTCTTTTTCTGCTTTTGCCACTTCTAAAAGATTTTCTAAAGTCTTAATATCCTCCGGTTTATACCCGGCCTCCTCAACATTTGCTTTGTTGTATAATAAAACTGTAACATTACCAAAATATGGAGCTAAATAAATATCATCGTCTTTTTTGCATATGGTTGTTGTATTTGGAATAATGTCTTCATCGAAGGTATAACCCATTTCGGAAAGATTTGCCAGCACGTTGTTCTCTGTAAACTCTGCCATCCAGCTTCCGTCTACCATGCAGAGATCGTAAGTACCTTCTTTGTTTGCTGCATCCAGAGTAATACCTGTGTGAAGATCGTCAAAAGACATATCCAAAGTTTCAATTTTACAGTTGTTTTCTTCTTCAAATTTTGGAAGTGCAGCTTTTAATACATCTGCATAACTTCCTCCACGGAGAATCAAGGTCATTTTTACTGGTTCTTCTTTTTCTTTGCTTCCAGCATAAACATCAGTTGCTGCTGGTACAATTGCAGCCGCTAAAGCCATACATAAAACGCCTGTCATCACTTTTTTTAATTTCATGTCTGTCCTCCTAAAAATCATTGTTTGAATGTATTTGAAAACGAAATATCCAGGATATTCCGGTTTTCACTCTTTAACCGCGCCACTTGAAAGTCCACTGATCAGATAGTTCTGAGCAAACAGAACAAATAGCGCCATGGGAATAAATGAGGTAATTCCACCTGCTGAAACCAGCCCGAAATTCGTTACATTATCTTCTGTATTCAGAACTGCCAGCGCCAATGGTATGGTGTAGTTTTGGGGTGAACGTGTAAGAATGATACTATATGTATACTCATTCCAGGAATACATAAAGGCCAGCATGGCAACAGCTGCTATTCCTGGTAATACAAGCGGCAGGATGATACGATAAAAAATCTGCCATTCAGAAGCTCCATCCATTTTTGCACTTTCTTCTACCTCTTCCGGAACATCTTTAAAAAATGTAAGCATAAACCAGATAACCAAAGGAAGGTTGATCAAAACACACGCCAGAATAATAGGGATCCTTGTTTCCAGAATTCCTAATTTTCCAAAAATAATATACAAAGGAATAATAAAGGCAACCGGCGGAAGTACACGAATCAGAAGAATCCAGCCTGTCATGGGTTTTCTTATAGAGAAGGAAAATCTTTTTCTGGCCAGCACATAACTGGTACAAAGACCTAAGCTCAAGGAAATTAACAACGATATGCCCGAGTTGATCAAACTGTTTTTCAAGGCAATGTCAAATCCTTTATCTCTAAAAAGCTGTCCAAAATATTCAAAGGTAATCCCTTTTGGAATTAGAGAGATTGACTCCATATTCTGTCCTGCGGGGCGAACCGCCATCAGAAGAAGCCAGTATATCGGAAACAGTGCTATCACCAGAATAACTGCTCCTATGACTGCTTTTGCTCCAGTAATCCATATGTTTTTATTCTTAATCATGTTATCCTCTTTTCTCTCTTTACTCTTATTTTCATGGAATCACTATTCAGGTAATCGTAGGAATACATAACAGGAGAATTGTCTAAATCATAATGAAGCTGTTTTAGAACTACAACGGGACTTTTTAAGAATCCTGCTGCTCTGCAGTCATCTTCCCTTGTAAAATCCAGTCCACAGATTTCTGTGTCCGCATAGGCAATTGTAATTCCACACTTTTTTTGTAAAAATTCAAAAATGCCTCCCTCCAGTCCCTGCTCCAGTTTATCTCCTATCAGATATTCCGGGATCATATTTTTGGAAAATCCCATTCTCACTTCTGACTGATCATTTTTTCTGGCAATTCGTCCTCTTCTCAGGCAGACAACAGACTCTCCTTCTGACATGCCCAGAATTCCCGAGATTTTTTTATCTGCCTTTATACGGCTGATTTCACATGAACAGCTGATATCGTCATATCCTGCGTTTTTAATCATCTGCCCAATTGAGCTAAGCCATAAAAGAGGATTATCCAGCATGGGACGATTACTTTTGACAAAAGCACCTATTCCATCCTTTTTACAGATCAGGCTGTCATATTGCAATACATTCAAAGCCTCTCTTACCGTCGAACGTCCTACTCCATATTCTTTTGTAAGTTCCAGTTCTCCCGGAAGCTTAAACCCGATCTGCCATTCACCACTTAAGATTTTTTCCTTTAACTGTTTCGCCAGTTTTTCATACAAAAGCTCTGTCATTTTTTACTTCCTTTCCTGTCTGACAGTTTATGCTGTAATCTTAACATCCTATTACGATTTCAACTATCTTGCCAAAGTAAAACTTTGTAAAATCTTTTAGGTGTCAGACATCCTGAGCTTCCATGTTTCTTTATCTTTTTTTTACAATAGACTGGTAGACGATTTCTTTGTTTCTTTCCTATAATCATTATGTAATATAAAAAAAGGAGTACACACTTATGAAAATTTTACATCTCACTGACATACATGCCAACATTCATCAGCCAGAAAAATTTCTTATTCAGTTTCAACGCATGACAAAAGCTGTTGCGCAGCTTCCTGCTGACTGGCAACCAGAAGTCCTTGTACTAACCGGCGATTTTGGATACCATGGCAGCAAACAGGAATTCCAGTTAGCAGAACGCTGCATACGTATGGTATTTAAGGAAACCAGCCTGTCTGCATCTTTGACTATAGCCTGTGAAGGAAAC
>ENA-UAPG01000568-UAPG01000568.1-human-gut-metagenome-genome-assembly--contig:-NODE-568-length-11930-cov-10.788463_pt1 | contig 11930 bp, 12 predicted proteins | sample MGYA00243478_ERZ654573 | MGnify/ENA primary metagenome ERZ654573 (study PRJEB26926, sample SAMN06164711) | human gut metagenome | biome: ENVO:00009003; feature: ENVO:2100002; material: ENVO:00002003... | reverse complement strand
GCCATATATACAGTTGTCAATGGTAAAACAAGGAAAATTTAGATAAGTTGTATTTAGGGATTGGATATGTTTTAATTAGTTAGAAGAAACAGACAGAGGAGGTATCAGAATGAGTAAGATAAAAGAAGCTGCCGCAAGACATGAGAGAGGTTATAACTGTGCACAGGCAGTTGCATGCTGTTATTGCGAGGAGATGGGCATTGACGAACAGACCGTGTTTGAACTGACAGAAGGCTTTGGACTCGGCATGGGAGGAATGGAAGGGACCTGCGGTGCGGTTTCGGGCGCAGTCGCTGTGCTGGGAAGGATGAACAGCACCGGGAACCTTGCGAAACCAGACTCAAAAGGATCTACATATCAGCTGACAAGAGAGCTCATCAGGCGTTTCCAGATGAAGAATCAAAGTACGGTATGCAGGGAGTTAAAAGGAATGACTACCGGCACGATGCTCAGAAGCTGCCGGGGATGTGTGGAGGACTCAGTCCAGATTCTCGACGATATTCTGGAGAAGCTGTAAGATATAGCAGGATGAAAAATGGCAGGGAAGGTGATTTTTTGTTGTTGAAACAATTAAAGTATTATACAGAGGTGATCACATGTCAAAGCTTTACTGATGCGGCGGAGAAATGCGGGATATCCCAGTCCGCCATGTCGCAGCAGATACGCGCTTTAGAAGAAAATCTTGACACAGAGCTGATTAGGAGAGGGAACCGGAAATTTTTTATGACACCTGCCGGGGAATATTTTTATCGGCGCGGCCTTGTGCTGCTGGATGAGGCGGGGCGTCTGAAAAAAGAGACCGCCCAAATCGGAAGACAAATGAATCAGTGTCTCCGGGTCGGATATTTAAAATATCTGCATGCAACGGAACTTTGCCGGGCAGCAGCCATATTATCTGAGAAGTATCCCGCGATGGAGTTGGAGACCGCCGCAGGGTATGCAGAAGAGCTGATTGACATGCTATGTTTCGGAGGAACTGATGTCATTCTTTGCAGCCGAAGGCCGGGTGATTTACAAGACGTTGAATATATTCCTCTGACCAAAGGCAGATTTTGTATTGAGATATCGGAGAGAAGTCCTCTCTGTGCCCTGGATTATGTGAATGTTGAAGAGTTACGCAGAATCCCCTGTATTATTGCCGCACCTGATGACCAGAGAGAACGGCAGAGAGATGACTGTGTAAATATGCTGGGATTACAGGATAACATTATATTTGCCGATACTCCGGAAGAAGCCAGGCTTTTAGCAGCCTGGGATAAGGGATTTCTGCTCACGGAAGAAACAGGGGAAAGGCCTGGACAGGATGATATCCCACTCCGAAGCATTCCGCTTTGCGCAAATGGAAAGCAATTAAAAAGAAATTACATTGCCTGCTGGAGGAAAGACCGGGAAGACGAATATATCAGGGAGTTTGCAGAAATACTTCAGAAAGAATATGAAAAACAGAATATATAAAATAGAAACAGCAGCCTGCAAATCACAGACTGCTGTTTTTTCTCTTTTGTATAAAATTATAATATCATAATATGTCGAAAGATTCAAGGAAAATGTCACATATTTTTAATCGCTGCCGACAGCATCAGTTTTATCCTGTTGATCTGGTTGACTTCGCTGGCACCGGGATCGTAGTCGATGGCAACGATGTTGGATTCAGGGAAAGCCTGGCGCAGCTCCTTGATCACGCCTTTTCCTACCACATGATTCGGCAGGCATGCAAACGGCTGTGTGCAGACGATGTTCGGCGCACCGCTGTGGATCAGTTCTACCATCTCTCCGGTGAGGAACCAGCCCTCGCCGGTCTGATTGCCGATGGAGACGAACGGTTTGGCGTAGGCAGCCAGATCCTTAATGTATGCCGGTTCATCAAATCGTTTGCTCTTTGCCAGTTCTTTTCTTAACGTTTTCCGGTACTGTTCCACGATCCAGATTCCGGAATTACATATGAGCGCCGTCTTCTTTGATTTTCCAAGGTAACGGTATTTAAAATTGCTGTTGTAAAATCCGTACATGAAGAAGTCCAAAAGGTCAGGGACAACAGCCTCTGCGCCTTCACGCTCCAGGAGTTCTACCAGATGATTGTTGGCATCCGGCAGGAATTTTACGAGGATTTCACCTACAATACCGACTCTCGGCTTCTTTTCATTCGTCAGAGGAATCTTATCAAAGTCGCGGATGATGCCTTTGATGTTCTTCTTGAAGGTAGAAAGATTTCCTTTCATGACATCTCGCTTGCACTTGGCTTCCCAGCGTTTGTGCAGACGGTTTACAGAGCCTTTTTCCTTTTCATACGGGCGGGTGCGGTAGACCACTCTCATGAACAGGTCACCGTAGACTATGGCCTGGACCGCACGGTTTAAAAGACCCGGAGTAAGCTTAAATCCACTGTTTTTTTCGATGCCCTGGGTACTGATTCCGATGACAGGAATGTGTCCGTAGCCTGCTTTCTCAAGAGCCCTGCGGATAAAGCTGATGTAGCTCGTTGCACGGCAGCCTCCTCCGGTCTGGCTGATCGCAAGGGCGATCTTGTCTGTATCATATTTGCCTGACAGCAGTGCATTCATCAGCTGTCCGATGACAATAAGAGAAGGATAGCAGGCATCGTTGTTGACATATTTAAGTCCTGTGTTGACATCCTTCATTCCCTGCTGCCTGAGTACTTTGACTTTGTAGCCGCAGGATTTTAAGGCAGGCTCCACCATGGAAAAATGGATCGGAGACATCTGCGGGATCAGAATCGTGTATTCCTTTGCCATCTCTTTCGTAAACTCAATTCTCTTCATGGCAGCAGATACCGGTTTCGGCTCAATATTATGTTTTTTTCTGACACGGACGGCACTGATCAGAGAACGAATCCTGATCCGGGCTGCCCCCAGGTTATTAACCTCGTCAATCTTTAATACTGTGTAGATCCTTCCGGAACGGGTGAGGATATCGTTGACTGTATCTGTTGTGACCGCATCCAGGCCGCATCCGAAGGAATTCAGCTGAATCACTTCCAGCTGCTTGTTGGATTTGGCGTAGTTGGCAGCTGCATACAGTCTGGAATGGTACATCCACTGGTCCGATACGTTCAGCGGCCGGTCCACCTTGGAGAGGTGGGAGATGGAATCCTCTGTCAGCACGGCAATTCCGTAAGAATTGATCAGTTCCGGAATTCCATGGTTGATCTCGGGGTCGATGTGGTACGGACGTCCGCAGAGTACAATTCCGGTACGTCCTGTCTCTGCCAGATAAGCGAGGACTTCCTCACCCTGGTTCTGAATGTCTTTTCTCACGCTGTCGAGTTCCTCAAAGGCCGCACGCACAGCGTCGCTGATCTCCGGCGCGTCAATATCGTATTTTTCACCCAGCTCTTCAAAAAGCCTTGGCTTTAAGGCTTCTTCATTGTCCAGGGCCAGGAATGGATTCATAAAGCTGATATTTTCTGTCCGCAGTTCTTCCATGTTATTTTTAATATTTTCCGCATAGGAAGTGACGATCGGACAGTTATAGTGGTTATTGGCCTCTTCGGTCTCATTCCGTTCATAAGGGATGCACGGGTAGAAAATATCCTTAATGCCCTGCTTAATGAGCCACATCACGTGCCCGTGGGCAAGCTTTGCCGGATAGCACTCGGATTCACTCGGAATGGATTCGATGCCCAGCTCATAAATCTCCCTGGAAGACTCAGGGGACAGAACCACAGAAAATCCAAGCTTTGTGAAGAAAGTGTGCCAGAACGGATAGTTTTCATAAATATTTAAAACCCTGGGGATGCCGATGACACCGCGTTTTGCTTCTCCGGCAGGAATGGATTCGTAGCCGAAGGTGCGTTTTAATTTATACTCATACAAGTTCGGAATATTGTCCTTATTAGCCTTGCCGCCTATGCCGCGCTCACAGCGGTTTCCAGTGATATAGCGGCCGCCGTTGGAGAACTTGTTGATGGTTAAAAGACAGTTGTTGGTACAGCCTTTGCACCGTGTCATAGAAGTATCCACAGAAAGAGCGAAGATCTCTTCCATCGGCAGCATCTGTGTCTTCGTGTGTTCTGTCTTAAAGCGTTCTTTCGCGATCAGAGCGGCTCCGAAGGCACCCATGATGCCGGCGATATCCGGACGGATGGCACTGCAGCCGGAGATCCGTTCAAAACTTCTTAATACAGCGTCGTTGTAAAAGGTTCCACCCTGAACAACGATGTGTTTTCCGAGTGACTTTGGATCTGTCAGTTTAATAACCTTTAAAAGAGCATTTTTGATGACAGAGTAAGCAAGACCCGCAGAAATATCACCAACGCTGGCCCCTTCCTTCTGGGCCTGCTTTACCTTGGAATTCATAAACACGGTGCATCTGGAACCTAAGTCGATCGGTGTCCTGGCTGTCAGAGCGACTTTTGCAAAGTCCTCTACAGAATAGTTTAACGACTTGGCAAAGGTTTCAATAAAAGAACCGCAGCCGGAAGAACAGGCTTCATTCAGAAGAACGTTGTCCACAACTCCGTTCTTGATTTTGATGCATTTCATATCCTGTCCGCCGATATCCAGAATACAGTCCACGCTCGGATCAAAGAATGCAGCCGCGTAATAATGTGCGATGGTCTCCACCTCTCCGTAATCCAGATTGAGGGCAGCTTTGATCAGGTGTTCCCCGTAGCCCGTGGAGCATGAAGATACGATGTGTGCCGTGTCCGGCATCTGTGCATGAATTTCCTTCAGCGCATCGATAGTCGCATTCAGGGGATTTCCGTTATTATTTGTATAATAGCTGTACAGCAGGTCGCCTCTGTCGCTGACCAGAGCTACTTTGGTAGTAGTAGAACCGGCATCGATCCCAAGATAGCAGCTGCCTTCATATGTAGAAAGCTCTCCGCGCTTTACGACGTGGCGGTTGTGCTCCTTAAGGAACATCTGGTATTCCTGGTCATCCTTGAACAAAGGTTCCAGGCGGTCTACCTCATGGCCCAGCTCGATTTTTCTTTTAAATTGATCCAGCAGATCCGTGAAATTGGTTGTCACTTCTTCCCTGGCATTCAGAGCGGCACCCACAGCGGCAAACAGATGGGAATGATTCGGGGCGATGATCGCCTCTCCTTCAAGGCCGAGTGTGCGGATAAAGGCTTCTTTTAATTCGGAGAGGAAGTGGAGCGGACCTCCCAGAAATGCAACGTTGCCGCGGATAGGTTTTCCGCAGGCCAGGCCGCTGATGGTCTGGTTTACCACTGCCTGAAAGATAGAAGCCGCAAGATTTTCTTTTGTTGCCCCCTCATTGATCAGAGGCTGAATATCTGATTTCGCGAATACACCGCACCGGGCTGCGATGGGGTAGATCGTATCGTAGTTCTTTGCATATTCATTGAGGCCTGACGCATCTGTCTGAAGCAGTGAGGCCATCTGGTCAATAAAAGAGCCGGTGCCTCCCGCACAGACGCCGTTCATCCTCTGGTCAATGCCGTTGGTAAAATAAATGATCTTAGCATCTTCGCCGCCGAGCTCAATGGCGACATCGGTCCTTGGGGCATAGTCCTGGAGAGCTGTGGAGACGCAGACAACTTCCTGGCAGAACGGGATTTCCAGATAAGAGGAAATAGAAAGCCCGCCGGAGCCTGTGACTGTTGGGGCAAAAGTGACGTCTCCGATCTGATCCTTTGCCTTTCTTAAAAGTGATGCCAGTGTTTCCTGTATATTTGCATAATGTCTCTCATAGTCTGAGAACAATATATTGTGCTGCTCATCGATCACCGCTACTTTGACGGTGGTAGAGCCGATATCAATTCCTAATCGTTTCATCTAACTGTAACCTACTTTCCTTTTCGATAGTAGTCTTATTATAAAATAAAGATTTTGAAATAACAAGATTCAAGTGTAGTCTTCTTACCTATTAAATAGGCGAAGAAAATGGAAATGAGAAAAAAATTCACTAAAATTAATCGGAAACAAATGAAAAACAAGGCATAGTCTATAATAAAAAGGCAAAGGAAAGTATAAGATATGGCAGAACGGGGAAACTGTAATGGAACAGTTTATGTAATTAAGGAAAAAGATACCTTATATCAAATCGCAAAACAATATAATGTGAGTGTAAGGGAGATCATGAGGAAAAACCCCTATGTGAACATTTATAATCTGCAGATTGGTGATGAATTATGTATTCCGTCAGCGGGACCGGTGATTTCGGGTGCTTTTGAGCCATATGTAGTGAAAAAAGGAGACACTCTTATGAATATTATGAAAAATAAGAATGTTTCCTTTGAAAAATTAGCAAAATCAAACAAAAGCGTCAGAGAGCTGACCCTTCCTGTCGGGACAGTGCTCTTAATTGACAAAGGGAAATAATATCTCTATAATGAAACGTGAACTCGTGGAAAACAGGCGGATGATCTCATCTGCCTGTGACCGCAGCGGAGTGGAAGGAGACTCAAATGATACAGATTTTTCGGACAATGGACGGCCGGATCAATGAAATATCTGAGCCCATAGAGGGCTGCTGGATTTCCGTGGTAGACCCAACGGCCACTGAGCTGGTGGAACTCTCCCAGAAGTACCAGATCGATCTGGATCATTTAAAAGCACCGCTGGATGAAGAAGAGCGCTCACGTATCGAAGTTGAGGACAACTATACGCTGATCATCGTGGACGTGCCGATCACAGAGGAGAGAAAAGAGAAGAACTATTTCGTGACGATTCCATGCGGGATCATATTGACGGAACTGTGCCTGATCACCATCTGTCTGATGGACACGCCGGTGCTCTCTAATTTTAAAGAGGGAAGGGTACGGAATTTCTGGACATATAAGAAGACCAGATTTATCCTGCAGATCCTGTTTCGGAATGCATCCCTTTATCTTCAGTACCTGCGGATCATCGATAAAAAAAGTGACGAAGTCGAAAAACAGCTCCATATATCTACGAAGAACCAGGAGCTCATCGAGCTTTTGGAACTGGAAAAGTCACTGGTTTATTTCTCAACATCACTGAGGGGAAATGAACTGGTATTAGAGCGCCTGTTAAAGATTGAAAAGATCAAACAGTATCCGGAAGATGAGGAACTGCTTGATGACGTTATCATTGAGAACAAGCAGGCGATCGAGATGTCGGATATTTACAGTAATATTTTAAGCGGTACGATGGACGCCTATGCGTCTGTTATCTCCAATAACCTGAACATCGTTATGAAGGTTCTGGCGGTTATCACGATCGTCATGTCCATACCGACCATGATCGCAAGCTTTTGGGGAATGAACGTGCCTGTGCCGTTTGCGGACAGCCCATTCGGATTTTTCGGACTGGTAGGGGTGTCTTTGGTGCTGACAGTGATCGGAAGTATTGTATTAGGAAAGAAAAAAACATTTTAGGAAAGGTTTCTTATGAATTGGTTAAATAAGCTGGAGAGGAAGTTTGGACGGTTTTCTATTCCGGGACTTCCAAAGTATATTATTCTTTTATATGTCGTAGGGATCATGGTACAGTTTGCCGCGCCGGAGCTGTACAGTCAGTTTACACTGAATCCATACCTTATACTGCACGGACAAGTCTGGAGGATTTTTACGTTCCTTCTGATCGCACCGTCTACCAATTTGTTCTTTATGATTTTTGTACTGCTGTTTTATTATTCTATCGCTTCATCGCTGGAACAGGTCTGGGGGAGTTTCCGATTTACCATGTACTATATGATCGGTGTGCTTGGGACCATTTCAGGAGCGTTTCTTACATACCTGATCCTTGTCTTATCAGGGGGAGAGTTTAATGCCATGTTTGTGCAGATGGACACCTTCTATCTGAATTTATCTCTGTTTTTGGCCTATGCCATGATGTTCCCGGACATGCAGGTATTGTTTTACATGATCATTCCAATGAAGGTAAAGTGGCTGGCATATCTTGACGCCGCATACCTGTTTTATACATTTTTTATTGCAACAGACTTTACAGTTACGGGAATTTCGATTAAAGTATCAATAGTAGTCGCTTTGCTGAATTTTGTTCTGTTCTTTTTCTCAACGAAAAAGATGAAGGCAAAGGGTGCCATGTTTGGCCAGAAGGTGCGGCAGAGAAAGCGGAAAGCGAGTTTCGGGGAATCTGCCGGACACGCGGAGCCGAAAAAGAACGGCGCCAGGCATGAATGCGCTGTCTGCCACCGGACAGAATTGGATGATCCCACATTGGAATTCCGCTACTGTTCTAAGTGTGAAGGCAATTATGAATACTGCCAGGATCATTTGTTTACACACGTCCATGTGAAAAAAGACAAATAAGGAAATAATTAATTTTTATAGATTAATTTATTATACATTGTTATGAAAAGGAGATTAACTATGCTGACGAAAAAAACAAAAATTGTTTGCACAATGGGTCCTGCGACGGATGACGACGCGGTGCTCAAACAGCTGATGCTGGAAGGAATGGATATTGCGAGACTAAATTTCTCACATGGTGACCATGAAGAACAGCTTGGAAGGATTAAGAGGATTAAAAGATTCCGTGAAGAACTGAATATTCCGATTGCGATTTTATTGGATACAAAGGGACCGGAAATCCGTACCGGACTTTTGGATACAGACGGAGATGTGGAATTAAAAGAAGGACAGGAATTTGTTCTGACCACAAGAGATATCAAAGGAAATGATTCTATCGTAGGAATTACATACGAAGAGCTTCCTCAGGATGTTGCAGAAGGCAACACGATTCTGATCGACGACGGGCTGATCGAGCTGAGAGTCAAAGAGATCAAAGACGGAACCGATATCGTATGTGACGTAGTTAACGGTGGATTTCTGGGAAGCCGCAAAGGGGTCAACGTACCAAATGTGCGTGTAAATCTTCCTTCTATCACAGAAAAAGATAAGAGCGACATTGAATTCGGACTGGAAAACGGCATTGATTTCATCGCTGCCTCATTTATCCGAAATGCTGACGCAGTAAATGAGATCAAAGAAATTGTAAAAGCTCACAACCTGGAAGTGGGTGTCATCTCCAAGATCGAAAATGTAGAAGGTGTAGAAAATATCGAGTCCATTATCCAGGCTTCTGACGGAATCATGGTAGCCCGAGGTGATTTAGGTGTGGAGATTCCTGCAGAGGAAGTTCCTTTCATGCAGAAAGCCATCATCAAAAAATGCAACAACGCATTTAAACCGGTTATCACGGCTACACAGATGCTGGATTCCATGATCCGCAACCCGCGTCCTACGAGAGCAGAAGTAACAGACGTTGCCAATGCTATCTATGACGGCACTGATGCGATCATGCTTTCCGGAGAGACCGCAAAAGGGAAATACCCTGTGGAAGCAGTCAGGATGATGAATCAGATCGCTATTTCTACGGAGCTTCATCTGGATACGAAGATCAAGGATTTCCGCTCTATCTATGTGAACCGGGGAATCTCAGCGGCAGTTGCCTATTCTGCAGTACAGACTGCGCATAACATCAATGCAAAATGTATTCTGGCTTCCAGCATGTCCGGATTTACGGCAAGGATCGTATCCAAGTTCAAACCGGATGCACAGATCATCGGATTATCTCCGGATGAGGCGGTTGTGCGTAAAATGCAGCTTTACTGGGGTGTGCGTCCATTCAAATCTCACAAAGCATCATCAACGAGGGAACTTTTGGATGAGGCTACGGAAATCGTAACGAGTGCAGATCTGGCACAGGAGAATGATATTCTCGTTCTGACCGGAGGCGGTCCGGCAGACCACCGCGGAAAAGGTGTGACCAACATGCTGAAAGTTGTAAAGATCGGCGAATAAAAAGGATCAGGGGGTGTGAAAACATCCCCTTTTTGGTAAGGTGAATATATGAAGGCTGCTGAAAAGTTTTACATATCGGAAATTTTAACGATAACGAAAGAAAAGTTAATAAAGCGGATTGTAAAAGGAAAGAGCATTCCTTCGCTGTATTGTATTACGCTTCCGCTTGGAAACGTAGGAGTGCTGGAGATTTACGAATACCGGGAACTGCTGAAAGATTATTATCGGCAAAGGGATGTCACGGTTGTGGGATGTGCCGTGTCAAAACAGGATGCCTTCGTGGTACTCAGAAGGATTGTGGAAGACATCAGACAGCAGGATTCTATGTTTCGGATACCGGAATTTTTTGAAGAGGAGTGAGACGATGGCAGTTTTATGGATTATTATAAAAATCATAGGAATCCTTCTGCTCTGTATCCTCGTGTTCCTGTTTCTGATCTTGTTCGCACCGGCAGGCTATCGCGCCCGGGGAGTTTACAATGACTGCGGGAAATGGGCCAAAGGCCGGGTATCATGGCTTTTCTTCTTTCTCCGCATGAAGGTGTCATGGAAAGAGGGAGAAGAACCGGCAGTATCTTTTAGAATTCTGGGATTTCCCGTCTATCACTCGAATGAAGAAAGATGGTCGCTGCTCAACAGGAAAGCGGCTGAAGATGTGGTAGAAATCAGGGAATCTGGGAAGGATATAAGAGACCGGACAGAAGTGCCCCGGGAAGAAACCGGACAATCGGCTGATCCTGATCCGGAGACAGGTTTTTCAGGAGATATTCTGGATTATACCGGAGACGGCGATGAGTTTGAATCTGTCACAGAGGAACCGCCCGGAAAGCAGCCGTTCAGAAAAAGGGTGAAAAGTTTCTTCCAAAGATGCTATAATACAGGTAAGCGTCTGTATCGGAGATTAAGAGGCGCCTTAAAACAGGCAGAATCTTTCAAAGAACTGCTGGGAGATGAGGAATTGATCCGCGTCGTCAAACGCTTATTTGGATATGGGAAAAAAGGGATCAGGCATTTTCTGCCGAAGAAATTTTCGGGAGACGTGGCCTTCGGCTTTGATGATCCCTCTATGACAGGACAGACACTTGCTGCTGTCAGTGTTTTTATGCCGCTGTTTAACGACAGACTGTCTGTGGAGCCAGACTTTACGGAAGCCAGATTTGAGGCCGCACTGACAGTTTCAGGCCGGATATACGCGTTTCATTTTCTGAAGATCTTATGGGATGTTTACCGGGATAAGGAGCTTTGGAGACAGAAGGAACGTATTATGAGAACAATAGGAGGTTAGTTTTATGAACAAAGAAAAGTTTAATGAGACCGTGGACTCGTTATTTCAGGGAATCGAAGGATTTATGACTTCAAAGACAGTGGTCGGAGATCCTATTTATGTGAAGGACACGATCATTCTGCCTCTGGTAGACGTATCTTTTGGCATGGGAGCCGGGGATTACCGCGGAGACAGGAAAGCCAGGGGATACGGAGGTATCGGGGGCAAGATGACGCCAAGCGCGGTTCTCGTGATCAGAGACGGGCAGACGAAGCTTGTAAACGTCAAGAATCAGGAGACCATCACGAAGCTTTTGGATATGGTGCCGGATGTGATCGATAAATTTGCGAAAAAAGAAGAGACACTGGAAGATATAGTGGAAGACTTGGAAAACGAACGATAACCTCCCTGCTTTAAAATACCTTGTATGAACAGAAATCTGTAATACAGGGTATTTTTTATTCAATACTTTGTGTTGTTCTGCATATACTAGCTAATAAGCTTAAATTAGGTGTGTATGTATGAAACGTGTTTGCGGAGTTGCTTTTTTCTTTTTCGGCCTCGGGCTGTTTATTGGAATGTTCATCCAAAGAGATTTTACACAGTTTGCCATGACAGGAGTCAGCATCACGCTGTCCTATTTTCTGTTTTTTCAGTAAATTTTTCGGCAGAGAGAGCCGGGGAGAAGATAATGAAAAAAAGAGCCGGATATTCCAGCTCCCTAGGTTTATAATAATCGGGAAAGATTACGCTCTTTCGACTTTACCTGATCTCAGACAAGAAGTACAAACGTACATTTTTTTAGCTGCACCGTTTACCTTCACTCTTACAGATTTGATATTTGATTTCCACATCTTATTTGATCTTCTATGTGAATGACTGACTGCATTACCAAAATGAGCGCCTTTACCGCAGATAGCACATTTTGCCATGTTAGCACCTCCT